>LFRM01339842.1_pt1 | contig 29133 bp, 21 predicted proteins | sample 618341 | NCBI WGS metagenome assembly LFRM01 (sample SAMN03654438, study PRJNA283298) | anaerobic digester metagenome | isolation source: pool of bioreactors CSTR01a, CSTR02a, and CSTR03a thermophilic anaerobic... | place: Denmark: Kgs. Lyngby | collected 2014-05-21 | reverse complement strand
AACAGGCTGGGTATGGTGGGGGCTTATGTTTCAGATATCCTGTATTACCTGGTGGGGCTTTCGGCCTGGTGGCTGGTGGTTTGCTTTGTGCAAAGAATGTGGGTGGGCTATCGTCGCTTAATGAAACGTATTGTGCTAGACCCAGACCTTGATTTACCACGGGTCCATTGGGAACAGGGCATTGGTTTTGTGATGCTGTTTTTGGGCTCAATGGGTTTTGAAGCCAGTCAAATGCAGAATCTGGGTGAACAGCTTCCCGGGGGCGCAGGCGGGGTGTTGGGGCAGCTTTTTGCCAATAACCTGCATATGCTTATTGGCCCCAGCGGTTCGGCCATTGCGCTGTTTCTGTTGCTGGTGTTGGGGATCAGTTTCTTTTTTGGTTTTTCATGGCTGGCTGTGGCTGAAAAAATCGGTTTTGCCATTCAGCGTCTTTTAGTCAGTATTGGTGATTTTTTCAGTGCCCGTAAAGATCGCAAAGCCGGTGAGGCCGCCAAAGCGGTGCGGCAGGAAAACCTGGTCGAACAAAAAGTCAAACTGACTCATGAGCAACCGGTGCGAATAGAGCCGGCCATTACCAGTATTCCGAAGGCGGAACGGGTGATTAAAGACAGGCAGGAAAAACAGGAAAAGCAGCCAGCCTTGTCACCGGTGGTGCGCCAGGAATCCGAAGGAGCGTTGCCCGACCTGGATTTGCTGGATCCGGCGCAAGACAATGTAGAAACCGTTTCCCCGGAAACCATTGAATATACTTCACGCCTGATTGAAAAGAAATTGCGTGATTTTGGGGTGGAAGTGACCGTGGTGGCGGCCCAGGCCGGGCCGGTAATTACCCGCTATGAAATAGAACCCGCAACGGGGGTCAAGGGCAGTCAGATTGTTAACCTGTCCAAAGACCTGGCCCGGGCGCTTAGTTTAATTAGCATTCGGGTGGTGGAAACCATTCCCGGCAAGAATTTAATGGGGTTGGAGTTGCCCAACCCGCGCCGTCAAATGGTGCGGCTGTCTGAAATTATTGGTTCCAAAACCTATCACGACAACCCTTCGGCCCTAACCATGGTGCTGGGCAAGGATATTGCCGGCAATCCGGTAGTGGCCGATTTGGCCAAAATGCCCCATTTGCTGGTGGCCGGTACGACCGGTTCGGGCAAGTCGGTGGGTATTAATGCCATGATTCTGTCTTTGCTGTACAAGGCCGATGCGACGCAGGTTCGGCTTATTCTGATTGACCCGAAAATGCTGGAAATGAGCATTTACGAAGGAATTCCGCACTTGCTGGCACCGGTGGTGACCGATATGCGCCAGGCCGCCAACGCGCTGAATTGGTGTGTGGGCGAAATGGAAAAGCGCTACAAGCTGATGAGTAAAATGGGCGTGCGTAATTTAAGCGGTTATAACGCCAAAATCCGCGAAGCCGCCAAAAAAGGCGAGCCTGTTCCCAATCCGTTTTCCTTAACGCCCGAAGCGCCCGAACCGTTAACCACGCTGCCCTTTATTGTGGTGGTTATTGACGAGCTGGCCGATTTAATGATGGTGGTGGGCAAGAAAATTGAAGAACTGATTGCCCGCCTGGCACAAAAAGCCCGGGCCTCGGGCATTCACCTGGTACTGGCCACCCAGCGGCCCAGTGTGGATGTGATTACCGGTTTGATCAAGGCCAATATTCCCACCCGTATTGCCTTTCAGGTGTCTTCCAAAATTGATTCACGCACCATTCTGGACCAGATGGGGGCGGAAACCCTGCTGGGTCAGGGCGATATGCTGTTCCTGCCACCGGGTACCGGCCTGCCACGCAGGGTGCATGGCGCTTTTGTGGCCGATGACGAAGTGCATCGCGTGGTGGATTGCCTGAAAGAGCAGGGCGAGGCGGATTATATTGACGGCATTCTGGAAGGCGGTGCGCCCGGCGAAACCGGCGATGGCCTGGGCAGTGTGACCGGCTTTGCCGACCCCGAATCGGACCCTTTATATGACCAGGCCGTGGCGATTGTGCTGAAAAACCGCCGGGCCTCCATTTCTTCGGTTCAGCGTCACTTGCGCATTGGCTACAACCGCGCCGCCCGCTTGCTGGAACAAATGGAACAGGCGGGCGTGGTGTCTGCCATGCATTCTAATGGCAACCGGGAAATTCTGGTACCCGCGGGGCAGGAAGAGGGTTGATTGGCCGAAGCTGTTTCTGGCTGGTGAGCTGGGGGCAGATTATTTCAAGACCGTAATTGTATTTACGGTTATGTAACAGTGTGGTGGAGCAAATTCTGTTAAAAATAAGTGATAGGCATTTGGTGGTTTGCGTGTAAGTTACAGAGCTGGTGGTGAGGGTTTTGTGGTTTGCGTGTAAGTTACAGAGCTGGTGGTGGGAGTTGTAAGTTGCATGCAACCACCCCGGCGCTTGGCGCCACCCCTCCATGGGAGGGGAATTGTCCAAACACTTATGATCGGTGAAAAGAGTTCAACAAATTCCCCTCCCGTGGAGGGGTGTCAGGCAAAGCCTGACGGGGTGGTTGTGTAAAACATCACCCCTGCCAATCAAAGATTAACGGCTTCCCTGCCTGAGTTGTGGGGTTTTCCGGAGAGGATGAATGAAGAAAAAAGCGTTGCTTGCTACGATTACCCTGACATTGGCCGCTTGCAGCTGGGGTGTTCAGGCGCAATCCATAACGGTTTCCCCCGGTTTTCAGCTGCCCGATGCCAGCCTGAATACCGATTTGAAAAATTTGAAGTTTGAGGAAATTCCGGCCGTTAAAAACACGGTGCAGACTGATGCCAGCCAGCAATTAAAAGATTTTGTGCGTAATGTGAAATCGGCCAGTGGCCAGTTCGCCCAGCAAACCACGGGTTCGGGTGCCCAAACGGGCTCATTCGGCTTCGAGCGGCCTGGCAAGTTTTACTGGAATGTGGCTACGCCTTACGAGCAGCAGGTTATTTCCGACGGCAAAACCGTGTACCAGTATGACCCTGATTTAATGCAGGTGACGCAGCGCCCGGTAAACCAGGCGGTGGGGGCTTCACCGGCAGCTATTTTGTTTGGCTCGGGTTCGCTGGACGAAAGCTTTAACGTAACTGTGTTGCCGGCACAAAGCGGTTTGGTGTGGTTGCGCGCCACCCCCAAAGTGCCCGATGCCGGTTTGTCGCACGTGGATATCGCCTTTGCCAACAATCTGCCCGCCGAGTTGGTGATTCTTGATTCTTTCGGGCAAACCACCAGCATCAAGATGCGCAATTTCAAGGCCAATGCCAAAATTCCGGCCAGCCAGTTCCAGTTCAAGGCACCGGCCGGGGTGGATACCGTTAGAATGTAATGCCATGGGCGGGCGATAATCTGATATAAAAAGGGTCGTTGGGCCCTTTTTTGTTTAAGTAGATGTGAATCTCCTTTATGATGGGCTGTATGCAAATACAGTATTGTGAATTCAATGAACGACAATGATTTATTTCAATCCCAGGCATTAAGTTCAGCGCCGCTGGCCGAGCGTTTGCGTCCGCACTCGCTGGATCAGGTGGTGGGGCAGTCGCATTTGCTGGCACCGGGTAAGCCTTTGCGCGTGGCTTTTGAGTCTGGCCGGCCACATTCCATGATTTTCTGGGGGCCGCCGGGGGTGGGTAAAACCACGCTGGCACGTCTCATGACCAGTGGCTTTGATGCCCGGTTTATTGCCATTTCCGCCGTGCTGGGTGGGGTGAAAGATATTCGCGAGGCCGTTACCGCCGCGCAGGTGGCGCAGGGCCAGGGGCGCAAAACCATTCTGTTCGTTGACGAAGTGCACCGTTTCAACAAGGCCCAGCAGGACGCTTTTTTGCCGTATGTGGAAAGCGGCCTGTTTACCTTTATTGGTGCCACCACCGAAAACCCCTCTTTTGAAATGAATTCGGCCCTGTTGTCCCGGGCGCGGGTGTATGTACTGGAATCGCTGGGGCAGGAAGAGTTGCTGGAACTGGTGAACCGTGCGGTAGAACTGCTTAACAATGACCATCCGGAACACCCGGTGCATATGGATGAAGAGGCCCGCACGCAGCTGGCGGCCTGGGCCGATGGCGATGCCCGCCGCCTGATTAATGCGGTAGAGGTGGTGCTGGATTCGGCCATTTCATCAGGGCGTGATTTGGTGGATAGTGCCTGGCTGGAAGTGGCCCTGTCACAAAACCTGCGCCGTTTCGACAAGGGGGGCGATGCCTTCTACGACCAGATTTCCGCCCTGCATAAATCGGTCCGCGGTTCTGACCCGGATGCCGCCCTGTATTGGTTTACCCGCATGCTGGATGGCGGTGCCGATGCCAAATACCTGTCGCGCCGTATTGTGCGCATGGCCTGGGAAGACATTGGCCTGGCCGACCCCCGCGCCATGCAGATTGCCAATGATGCAGCCGCCACTTACGAGCGGCTGGGTTCACCCGAAGGGGAGCTGGCTTTGGCGCAGGCGGTTATTTACCTGGCCGTAGCCGCCAAAAGCAACGCCGGTTATATGGCCTACAACCAGGCCCGTGCGTTTGTAAGGCAGGACAAAAGCCGCGAAGTGCCGGTTCACCTTCGTAATGCTCCCACTAAATTAATGAAAGAACTGGGCCATGGCAAGGCCTACCGTTATGCCCACGATGAGCCCCATGGCTATGCCGCCGGCGAAAATTACTTCCCCGAAGGCATGCGCAAACCCGGCTGGTACCGGCCCGTGCCCAGGGGGCTGGAAAGTAAAATTGCTGAAAAAATGGCGTTTTTGAAGGGGCTGGATGACGAGGCGCGTGAGAAGTGACGGCCAATCACTCGTCACTCGTTCCCACGCTCCCGCGTGGTAACGCCTGTAGTCTTACTCGTTCCCCGCTTTTTGCTTGGTGAGTTTTTCGTTCCCACGCTCCCGCGTGGTAACGCCTGTAGTCTGCATTTAGAGGTATTCGTTAACCACCCCGTCAGGCTTCGCCTGCCACCCCTCCACAGAGGGGAATTCTGAGTCACGGTAATGCGAACAGTTTGGTATTGCACTTCCACCCCTTTACAGAGGGGAATTTTTCTTCTTCGTGGGAACGCCTGCGGGTTGGCAGAATGCCGTTTATAATGGTAGCCTTTAGTGCTCACGTAACAATCAGGCGTGAAGCAAAGTCTTCCGGCTTTCTGTCGGGAACCCCAACATACTTGAACCCTGTTTAAAAAGAAGATTATGTTAGATCCTGTTTTACTGCGCAAAGATTTATCCCGGGTGGTTGCGGCGTTAAAACGTCGTGGCGTTGAATTTGATGAAGAACGCTTCAATATCCTGGAGGCCCGCCGCAAGGCGGTTCAGGTGGAAACCGAAACCCTGCAGGCCCAGCGCAATGCGCTGGCCAAACAAATTGGCAAACTCAAGTCGCAAGGGCAGGATGCCAGCGAGGTCATGGCCGAATCGCAGGCCATTCCCGGCAAGCTTAAAGAACTTGAAGGGCAGTTGAACGATATCAAGCAGGAACTGGATGCATGGTTAATGTCCATTCCCAACCTGCCCCATGATGCCGTGCCTGATGGCAAAGACAGCGATGACAACGTTGAGGTGCGCCGCTGGTTGCCCGGCAAGGAATATGTGAAAGACGACATGCCAGCCGCGCCGGACTTTGAAGTGGCCGACCACGTGGCGCTGGGTGAAAAGCTGGGTCTTGAATTTGATACGGCGGCCAAGCTGTCGGGTTCACGCTTTGTGTTCATGCGTGGCCAAATGGCACGCCTGCACCGTGCCCTGTCACAGTTCATGCTAGACCTGCACACTGCGGAACATGGCTATACCGAATGCTATACCCCTTACATTGTGAACAGTTCCACCCTGTTTGGCACGGGCCAGCTGCCCAAGTTCAAGGAAGACATGTTCTGGGTGACCAAAGGGGGCGATGATGAACCGCAGGTGGACGATCAGGGCAACCCCGTGGTCAAAGAAGAGCTGTATCTTATTTCCACTTCTGAAATCACGCTTACCAGTACGGTGGCTGATGAAATCGTTCCCGCTGCCCATTTACCCATCAAGCTTACCGCACATACGCCTTGCTTTCGTTCCGAAGCGGGCAGTGGTGGCCGCGATACCCGTGGCATGATTCGCCAGCACCAGTTTGACAAGGTGGAAATGGTACAGGTGGTGCATCCTGAAAAATCTTACGATGCCCTTGAGGAAATGGTGGGTCATGCTGAAAAGGTCTTGAAACTGTTGGGCGTGCCTTATCGTGTTGTGTTGCTGTGCGCAGGCGATATGGGTTTTGGGGCAAGCAAAACCTATGACCTTGAAGTCTGGATTCCTTCCCAGGATACCTGGCGCGAGATTTCTTCAGTGTCCAACTGCGAGGCGTTCCAGGCCCGTCGCATGCAGGCGCGTTTCCGTAACGAGCAGGGCAAGACAGAATACGCCCATACCCTGAACGGTTCCGGCCTGGCCGTGGGCCGCGCTTTAGTGGCTGTGCTGGAAAACTATCAGCAGGCCGATGGCAGCATTGTGGTACCCGAGGTATTGCAGCCTTATATGGGCGGCATCAAGTTGCTTCAGCCTTAAAGGTGCGTTCCCATGCAGGAGCGTGGGGAGAAACCACCCCGGCGCTACGCGCCACCCCTCCGCAGAGGGGAATTTTCCTGCTTCGTGGTAACGCCTGCCCTCGTTCCCATGCTCCCGCGTGGGAACGGAAATGCTCTGCGTGGGAACGGAAACGGTTGTAGTTAACGTTGATGATGAAAAGACCTATAAGAGCGGAATAAATTTTACATATTAGGGCCTTGTCTGTTTTCAATTGGACAAGGCTTTATGTTTGGTTTAAATATAAAGGCATTGTCAGATATTTTTCCGTGTTCACATTTAATTGCCTGTCCGGGTGCAAAAACTGTCGGGCAGCAATTTTCACAAAAGTAGATTGAATTTATGTTATTTGTTTTATCTCCTGCCAAAAAACTGGATTACGATACACCGCTGGCTATTCAAAAACATACCCAGCCTTTCTTCGTTCCGCAAGCGGCCGAACTTATTGAGATGCTTAAAACCAAGTCGGCCGAAGATATTGCCGCTTTGATGAGTTTAAGCCCGGCTTTGTCCGAGCTGAACGTAAACCGTTATGCGGCCTGGACAACCACTTTTAACCAGCATAATTCACGTCAGGCCCTGTTTGCCTTTAATGGCGATGTGTACGAAGGGCTTGATGCGCAAACCTTGAATGAAAGCCAGGTAGACTGGGCCCAGGAACATATTGCCATCTTAAGCGGGCTTTACGGGGTGTTGCGGCCGCTGGATTTAATGCAACCTTACCGCCTTGAAATGGGCACCCGGCTGGAAAATGCCAGGGGTAAAAACCTGTATGTGTTCTGGGGCAGCCAGATTGCCGCCTACCTGAATGCCCGTTTGCAAAAGCAGCCATCCAGGGTGGTGATTAACCTGGCCTCTGAAGAATATTTTAAATCGGTCGACCTTAAAACATTGAATGCGCGTGTGGTACAGTGCGTGTTCCAGGATTATAAAAATGGCGTTTACAAAATCATCAGCTTCAATGCCAAGCGCGCACGTGGGCTGATGGCGCGTTTTGCCATAGAAACCCAGGCACAAACCCCCGAAGACCTGCAGTTATTTGACAAGGAGGATTACAGGTTTGACCCCGAGGTATCCAGCCCGGACAAGCTTGTTTTCAGAAGGAAACCATGAATGCAAAAACAGGATTGCGCATTTTTTTGATTTTTGCGACAGGGTATTTTCTGTCGTATATATATAGGGGCTTAAACATTGGGTTTGCCCCTTTTTTGACGGCGGAATTGGGCTTGTCGGCCGGCGATCTGGGTTTGTTAACCAGTGTTTATTTTGCCAGTTTTGCCCTGGCCCAGTTGCCGGCGGGCCTGGCGCTGGATACTTACGGTGCCCGTAAAACCGAAGCCTGCCTGTTGTTGGTGGCCGCTTTGGGGACGGTGATTTACGGTATGTCCAGCGGCATGATGGGCCTGATTGTGGGCCGGTTTTTAATTGGGATTGGGGTGGCGGTGTGTTTGGGTGCGGCGTTTATGGCACTGGCAAAAAGTTTTCCCGTCTCCCGCCTGCCCATGCTTAATGGCATGATGGTCGCACTGGGTGGTATGGGCGGTGTGGTCGTGGGTACGCCCCTGGCTTCCTTGCTTCAGCTTTATTCATGGCAAACCATTAGTATTGGTATGGCAGGGTGTACCGTGCTGGTTGTTGCCCTAATCTGGTTTGGTGTGATAGAACCCAAGGCGCAGCAGGCCAGCCCCAAAATGTCTTTTAGCAAGCAGTTGGAAGGGACCAAACGTATTCTTTCCCATCGGGTATTCTGGCAATTGGTTTCTTTACCTTCGGTTTGCGGTGGTGCTTTTTATGCTGCCCAGTCATTATGGGTACGGCCCTATATGATTCAGGCACAGGGGATGTTGCCCGAACAGGCGGACCGCCTGGTTTCCCTGTTGGGTATATCGCTGGTAGCCGGCACATTGGTAAGCGGTTTGCTGGCCCGTAAACTGGAGCGTCTTGGTTTGAATGTGTTCCGCTTTGCTGGCTTGGGACTGTTGACTTTCCTGTTTATTCAGCTGGGGATAATCATGCAGTGGCCAATACCGCATGCGCTGTTATGGAGTGCTTACGGGATTTCTGCCTCCTGTAATATTCTGGCTTATTCCGTGATGCTGGAGGTGTTTCCGCAACAGGTGATGGGGCGTGTGACTACGGCTTTTAATATGGTGTATTTTGTGTGCATTTTTGCCATGCAAATGGGGATTGGCTATATTCTGGATGTTTGGCCGCAGCAAGATGGGGTGTATCCGGCCCAGGCACATATCACGGCCTGGGGGATTATGCTGGGACTGCAGCTGCTGGCGGCCCTGTGGTATTTCTGGCCTTCCACGCTGAAGGTGGAAGCCGCTGAATTTGTGTGAGCTGGTGCGCCAGGAAGGGGGGCGCTACCACGCAGGAGCGTGGGAGCGAGAAAGCCCTCGGCTTGTCCCCATGCACCTGCGTGGGGACGTAAGTGCCCGTTTCAGTCGCCAGCCCCCGGCTTGTCCCCATGCTCCTGCGTGGGGACGTAAGTGCCCGTTTCAGACGCCAGCCCCCGGCTCGTCCCCATGCTCCTGCGTGGGGACGGGTGAATCTGCTTCCTTGTTTGGGCTTTTTTCAATCGCGGGCATCAGGCCCAGCTCAGCGGCCTGTTTGCGTATGTTAAGCACCGCTTTTTGCATTTGCTTTAGCGGGAAGGCCAGGTTGCTATAGTCGCCTTCAGTTTCAATCTGGCTGGGTGGGTCGGGTATGTTGGTGCGGTTTTCATCCAGCATGGCTTCAATGTAATCCAGCGATTGCTGCATTTTAGGGGGTGTTTCGGGCAGGCTGGCCAGGTAAGGAATCAGTGAGTTGATTTCACTGCCAACGGTATCGTTTTGCACCAGCAGCTTGTTTAACTGCCTGATGTGAATTTGCTTGGATTTGGGCTCGTTCAGCATGCGGGCCACACTGTCGGCAAATTCGCTGTAAGCGTTATGCAGGTTTTTTCGGGCCAGCTGGGTGCTGAAAAAGAAAATATTATCAGCCGGTGACGGGTCTTTTTCCCGGTTACCCTGTTGCTGGCTGGATTGTGCATACAGCATGGCGTTTTGCAGGTAATCGTGATTGGCCTGAATGGTTTTGCGGGCCAGTTTCAGGATTTGCTGCTTTTCCCACCAGGGGAAGACAAAACTGCAGCCAAAGGCGATCAGGCAGGCAAGGGCGGTATCCAGTGCCCGTTCGCCAATAATAAACAGCACGCTGGGCGTCAGGAAATAAAAACCGATTAGCACGTAAATGGTAATGTAGGTAGAGCCCAGGCGGTAGTTGGTGGCGACAAAAGCGTTACCTAAAACCATGGCCAGTAGCATGATAATAAACAATATCGCGGCATTGTCGGTGAGCAAAAACAGCAGCAGGGTAATGGCACAGCCCAGAATGGTGCCGGTCAGCCGCTTTTCGGTGCGCTGGCGGGTTAAGGCAAAGCCCGGACGCATAATAATCAGAATCGTAATCACGATCCAGTAACTGTGGGTGGTCAGGGTGTGGATGGTTGCCGAGTCCGTATACAGAAGCGGGGTAAGGTTAATGGTTAGCAATACCAGGAAAACCGCCAGCGTTACACGCAGGGCATAGCGAAAAATGGCTGATCCCATATTCAGGTTGCGACGGAATTTATCCAGACGGATTTCCTGGCTGGTTTGAAACTGGATCAGCGAGTGGTCGCGACGAAGCGTATTCAGAGGCTCAAGAAGGTTGTTTTCACGCAGGTTGTCGGCAATGCGGTTGATAAAGCGGTTGGCATTACGCATGCGGCGCAAGATTTGCACCGCCAGTGAATAGGTTTCGGGGTCTTCTTTTTGCAGACCGTTTTTACGCAACTGTTCTATTTCAAATTCAATCGCCCGCAATTCCGCCTTCACGCTGTTGCGGTAATCAACCGGGCGGTTGCGTGACAGGCTAAGGGCCGTGCGGTTAAGGGTGCGGCTTTGCTTGAACAGGGTATCGCGCATGAAGAGCAGGAGATCGTGGTCCCTGAAGCGCTCGCGAAGCCGGACGTAGTCGGTTTGGGTGGCCACCAGGGTGTCCAGCAGGGCAATCATGTCAATGAAAATATTCCACAAAATAATGCGCTGACGGTCATTGCGGTACTTGCCTTCGGGCAGGTTCCTGAGCACCACGTCACGGGCCGTTTGGTGACGGTTGGTCATGGACACCATTTTGGGGGTTAGTTGGCGGTAGCAATCGTCCAGGTCTTTGGCCGTGTCGTACAGGTCGGCACGGGCCTTCATGAAGTCGGCTGTGGCATACAGGGCATCGGCCAGGGTTTGGCGCTCTTCACGAAAACGGAAAATATAACTGCTGATAATGCTGAACAGGAAATAGCTGGCGCTGCCCAGCAGGGTGTACTGGGTATGACTAAGGGCCTGTTCGGGGGTAAGAGGGGTGCTTAAGGTAAGCATCATGATAAGCATGCAGCCAAACCCGATGAAGCCGCCCCGAACCCCATACACCGACAGCATGGAAAAGAAAAACACCTGGGCGCAAATGACCAGAAGCACCAGGGGCGGGTACGGGTTGGCCAGCCCGGTAATAAAGGCGGCCAGGTTACCCATGATGAGTCCGGCCAGCATTTCATTGAAACGGGATTTTTTAGTGCCCCCGGGCTGGTCGATAAGGGCAATGCACAGCGCGCCTGCCGCAAAAGCCATGCCTTCATTGTATTTTTGGAAGATACCCAGGAAAATCATAACCGGTAGCAAGACGCCAATTGCCTTGCGCACGGCATAGAAGAAATTGGGGCTGTAAAGGAATTTGGTGATGTTTTCAGCGCGTAAATCCATTGGGGGCTAATTCGTTGAATGTGTTGAAGTTATTGATGTTAAGCATCTTAATATGAATTGTCCCTGAATGGTCTAAGCGTGGCAGCAAATATGTGACCCGCTTGCCACAGCCGTTTAGGCAAAATTGCAATTGTTGTTTGCTTTCCGTGCTGCAATGCGGTACATTTAGAACTTGTTTATTTTGCAAAACCTTAAGCAAAATAAGTGGTTTGCATAGTTATCATGCTATCCGCATGATTTTTTTTGCGCCCCGAAGTAAATAGAATACAGCTCTTGGCCGCGCCACAAGCGTGTGTTGCCTAAGCATCCATTTCGAACTTTTTTGCGTTTTTAACGCGTGAGCGAAAGTTGGTTGATCATGCATGCGCTGGTTTTTCGGCGTCCCCGGGTGGATTTTCTCCGTGAGAAATGAAGCGCCGTCGATGACGAAAAAGTGGTTCATGTATGCGGTTTAACTGCCAGTCAATGCAACCTAGCCGGTTATGAAAGGAAATAACATGGAACTCAATGGCGCCGATATCGTCGTGCGTTGCCTTGCCGAAGAAGGTGTTCAACACATTTTTGGCTATCCAGGTGGCGCGGTGCTCTACATCTACGACGCAATCTATAAACAAAAAGATTTTCAGCATATCCTGGTTCGTCACGAACAGGCAGCCGTGCATGCGGCCGATGCCTATTCACGTACCTCTCAAAAAGTGGGTGTTTGTCTGGTTACCAGCGGCCCCGGCCTGACCAATGCGGTTACCGGTATTGCCACGGCTTACATGGACTCCATCCCCATGGTTATCATCAGTGGCCAGGTTAGCACCAAAGCCATTGGCGAAGACGCCTTCCAGGAATGCGATACAGTGGGTATTACACGTCCCTGTGTCAAACACAACTTCCTGGTTCGTGATGTCAAGGATCTTGCCGATACCATGCGCAAGGCCTTCTTCATTGCCAAAACAGGGCGTCCCGGTCCGGTGCTGGTGGATATCCCCAAAGACGTCTCTATGGATACCTGCAAGTACTCCCCCCCCAAGGGTGAAGTGAAAATGCGTTCCTACGCACCGGTGGTTAAGGGGCATCACGGGCAAATCAAGAAAGCGGCCCAGCTGTTGCTGAATGCAAGCCGTCCCATGATTTATACGGGCGGTGGCGTGGTCCTGTCCAATGCCGCTCCTGAATTGCGTGAACTGGTTCAGTTAACCGGTGCACCGTGCACCAATACCTTAATGGGGCTGGGCTCGCTTAATGCCGATTCAGAGCAATACCTTGGCATGCCTGGCATGCACGGTACGTATGAGGCCAATATGGCCATGCAAAACTGTGATGTGCTCATTGCCATTGGCGCGCGTTTCGACGACCGGGTTATTGGCAATCCCAAACATTTTGCCCAGGTCAACCGCAAAATCATCCATATTGACGTGGATCCTTCTTCCATTTCCAAGCGGGTCAAGGTAGATATCCCCATTGTGGGTAACGTTAAAGACGTGCTGCTTGACCTGAACGAAATTGTGCGTGAAGCGGGTGACGTTCGCAAGAAAAATGAAAAAAACCTTAACGCCTGGTGGGAACAGATCAAGGTATGGCAAGATAAGCAGTGCCTTAAGTATGAACCTTCCAGCGAGCTTATCCGGCCCCAGTTTGTGGTTGAAAAACTGTGGGAAGTTACCGGTGGCAATGCGTTTGTCACATCAGACGTTGGCCAGCACCAAATGTGGGCGGCTCAGTATTACCGTTTCAACGAGCCGCGCCGCTGGGTGAACTCTGGCGGTTTGGGTACCATGGGTGTGGGCCTGCCTTATGCCATGGGTGTGCAAATGGCCAACCCCGATGCGCAAATTGCGGTTATCACGGGCGATGGTTCCATTCAAATGAACATCCAGGAACTGGGCACCTGCAAGCAGTATCATTTCACGCCTAAAGTATTGTGTCTTAATAACCGTTACCTGGGCATGGTGCGCCAATGGCAGGAAATTGATTACGGTGGCCGTTATTCAGAGTCCTACATGGAGTCGCTGCCCGATTTTGTCAAACTGGTGGAAAGCTACGGCCATATTGGCATGCGCATAGACAAACCTGCAGATGTGGAACCTGCACTGAAAGAAGCATACGGTAAATATAAAGATCGTCTGGTCTTTATCGATTTCATTACCGACCCTGCCGAAAACGTCTGGCCAATGGTCAAGGCGGGCAAGGGTCTTACCGAAATGCTGCTGGGTTCAGAAGATCTGTAAGGAGCCAACATGAAACACGTAATTTCCATCTTGCTAGAAAACGAGCCAGGCTCGCTGTCACGGGTAGTCGGGTTGTTTTCCGCACGGGGCTATAATATCGAGACCTTAACGGTAGCGCCTACCGAAGATGCCACCTTGTCTCGCCTGACCATCATGACAACCGGTTCCGAAGAGGTGATTGAACAAATCACCAAACATTTGAACCGTCTGGTGGATGTGGTCAAAGTGGTTGACCTTACCGAAGGTGCCCACATAGAGCGTGAACTCATGCTCATCAAGGTTCGTGCCGTGGGCAAGGAACGCGAAGAAGTCAAACGCATGGCGGACATCTTCCGTGGACATATCGTTGATGTAACCGATAAGTCCTACACGATAGAACTCACCGGTACTCAGGAAAAAACCCAGGCATTCATTGATGCCCTGGACCGCAGTTCCATTCTTGAAACCGTTCGTACAGGCGTATCTGGCATCGGGCGCGGTGAAAGGATTTTGAAACTGTAATTGTGGTGAAATCAGGTATGATTCCACTGATGCAGTTCAAACCATTTTTTTTGATTTATAAAAATATATATTTTGGGGCTTTAAATGAAAGTTTTTTACGACAAAGATTGTGACCTGTCTTTAATCAAGGGCAAAAACGTGGCTATTATCGGTTATGGTTCCCAAGGCCATGCCCACGCACTGAACCTGCACGAGTCCGGTGTTAACGTAACCGTTGGACTGCGCAAAAATGGCGCAAGCTGGAACAAAGCGGTTAACGCTGGCCTGAAAGTGGCTGAAGTGGCTGAAGCCGTTAAATCTGCCGACCTGGTCATGATTCTTCTGCCCGATGAAAACATTGCTGAAGTGTATAACAACCAGATCGCTGCCAACCTGAAACCCGGTGCCGCACTGGCTTTCGCACATGGCTTCAACGTTCACTACGGCCAGGTTGTTCCTCGTGCCGATGTAGACGTGATCATGATTGCGCCCAAAGCACCTGGTCATACTGTACGTGGTACTTACTCACAAGGTGGTGGTGTTCCTGCGCTGGTTGCCGTTCATCAAGATAACTCCGGTGCCGCTCGCGACATCGCCTTGTCTTACGCATCAGCCATTGGTAGCGGCCGTGCCGGTATCATCGAAACCAACTTCCGTGAAGAAACTGAAACCGACCTGTTCGGTGAGCAGGCCGTTCTTTGCGGTGGTGCCGTTGAGCTGATCAAAGCCGGTTTTGAAACCCTGGTTGAAGCCGGTTATGCCCCTGAAATGGCTTACTTCGAATGTTTGCATGAATTGAAACTGATCGTAGACCTGATCTACGAAGGTGGTATTGCCAACATGAACTACTCTATCTCCAACAACGCCGAGTACGGTGAGTATGTAACCGGCCCACGTGTTGTGACTGAAGAAACCAAGAAAGCCATGCGCGAAACCCTGAAAGACATTCAGACCGGTGAATACGCGAAAAGCTTCATCCTGGAAAACCAGGCAGGCGCACCAACACTGCGTTCACGCCGTCGCCTGAATGCCGAGCATCCTATCGAGCAAGTGGGTGCCCAACTGCGCGCCATGATGCCCTGGATTGCCGCTAACAAACTGGTTGACCAGTCTAAAAACTAAGTTGTGCTTATATTGTCTGGGTTGTTAAGGTGCGGTCAGTATTGTCCGGGCCTTTAAGGTTCAGGCATTAAAAAACAGCCCTGCACTTACCGTTGTTTATGGTAGCTGCAGGGCTGTTTTGCGTTGCATTCAGTGTGCGTTTAAATGCCAGCCCGTTCCTGACGGATAGGGGCGGCCCACCAGGTTTTTTGCCAGTGCCGGTGTGCCACCTTGTAAATTAATGTTCGGGCAGGCAGATTTGTTTATGCTTGACGGCCAGCAGGGTACGGTAGCCCAGTAATAAAATGATAAGGCTTAATATGCCCAGCAAGACTGCGGCCAGAGTGCCGTAGAATGTGCCAGGGTTACGGGCAGATATTTCAAGCGTGGCAATGGTAATGGCCGCCAGCGGGAAAGAATAGGCCCAGGCCGAAATGGCAAAGGGCACTCTGAAAAAACGCATGGCATTGCTGCCCAGCAGCAGGGTAAGGAACAGGGCAAAGAAATACAGGACCCTGGCAAAGGCATTCAGCTGGCCGTCCAGTGCCAGATAGGAAATGAAGGCAATGGCCGGTGGGGCAATCAGGATGAACAGGGTAGGCGTTAACTTGGCGGGTAGGGGGTCGTGGAAAAAGATCCGGTAGAAAATAATGGTCATTAAAACAACCCAGAAAACCAGGCCGATACTGAAAAAGAACCAGCTGATATCGGCATGGGCATGGTGTACGCCCGCGATGGGAACAATAATGTTGCCCACAACTGGAATGAACCAGGCCGGATTGGCATGGGTGATTTGGTAATGGCTTTTGTTCAGCCAGCTGTTAATGATGGTTATGGTAAACAGAAAATGTCCAATAGTGGCAATAATCCACATCCATTTTGAAACGGCGGGCACTGACAGCCATGAAATGGAAATCAGCAGCAGGCCGATGGTCATGGTGGCCATGAAGTTGATCTTGACCGGGTGCGCCCATTCTTTTTTGACTTCTTCGGGAAAGCGGACAAGCTTGCTGGTATAAACCAGCAGCAGGAAGGCATAGAATAAAGTGACAAACCAGCGCAGGCCCAACCCGATTTCTGCGGGCAGGCCAAAAATAGGGGCAGCTTTGAGCCAGGCAATGGTCAGGCCGGCCAGACCCATAATAGAGGAAAAAAGCGCGACCGGGAAATAAGCGAGCCGGTCATTGCTTTGGGCAGGCGTGTCGCCGGTGATGGCATGATTCATGATGAAGTATCCTGTTCAATGATGGTTGACTGGAGCCAGGCCAAAAGGCCAGGCGGGTTTGTGTGGCAGTTGCCGTACGATATCCTGCAATGCGCTTTGCACCATTTCTTCCAGCACCGGATGATAGAAAGGCATTTGCAGCAGGGAAACGGCGGTTTCCCCACGCTGGATGGCCCATGCCAGCAAGTGCGCCAGGTGTTCGGCATGGGGTGCCATGCCGGCTGCCCCCAGCAGGGTGCCGTTTTCCGCATCGGCATAAATATGCAAGAGGCTGTCTGCTTCACTCAGGATACGGGCCCGGCCATTGCTGCCGCCTTCGGCTAGGCCGGTAATGATATTGTGCTTATCTAATTCGGCTTTTGACGCGCCGGCACTGAAAATATCCGGATCGGAAAAGGCGATGCCCAGCGGAACCATTCTTTTGAACGCCACGGGATGGTTCTGGACTGCGTTGAAACCGGCGATGCTGCCTTCGGCACTGGCTTCATGCATGAGGGTTTTGCTGCTGGTGCAGTCACCTGCCAGGAAAACGGGCAGGCCTTCTACCTGCATGGTATGGGGATTGAAGACAGGGATGCCTTTTTCATTCAGCGGGAACCCGGCCTCTTGCAGATTCAGGGCATCCAGGTTGGGGCGTCGGCCCAGTGCCGCCAGCAGCAGATCGACCTTGATCTGTCGGTTTCCCGATTGTAAAAGAACCCCTTTTTCTGCCAGGCTGACCGCGGTTGGCTGGCCAAGCCAAAGTTCCATTTCTTTGCCAAAACGCTGGATGGCCTGTTGGTTGATGAGCGGATCGCCAATGCCGGCAATGGCACTGGACAAGTCTGCTCCAACCACCCTGACGCCCAGACGGGACAGGGCCAGACCCATTTCCATGCCAATCGCGCCCAAGCCAAGAATGCCGATGCTTGATGGTAGTTCTTTAAGTTCAAAAATTTCATCGGTGCTGACAGTATATTCCCGTACCGGTTCCAGCCAGCCGGGAACTGCGGGACGCGAACCGTTGGCGATAATGACTTTTTCAGCGTGTACCAGGGTGGTGATGTTGTCTTGGGTGATTTTAATGGTGACAGGATCCAGGAAGCGGGCCGCGCCGGTTATAAGCTGGTTTTGTGCTGCGGCCTGTGTTGTTTTGATGGCCCTGTCGGTAAAGGTATCCCGCTGTTCACGCAGCGTGGCCCAGGTTTGGTTCAGGTTGGGAAGCGCAAGCGGCGTTGCTGCCTGTGTATTGATTTGCTGCCGTATGGCACCGGCATGCAAAGCCAGTTTTGAAGGCATGCAACCAACCCGTGCGCAGGTGGTGCCCAACGGCCCCTTGTCTATCATGACAAATTGTTTGTTGGCACGGCGTACTTCCCTGAGAGCATAAAGGCCGGCGGTTCCTGCGCCAATGATGGCGACTTCCGTGTGTATGGTTTTGTGCATGGTATTCCTTTCTGAAGAGAGAGGCAAAATAGCTTATGGTTAAATATTATATAAAATAATATAATATTTTTATATATAATTATTTGTTTCGGATCAATGAAGTAAAAAATGGTGTCTGAAAAAAAGCTTTCGCGTCGTCAGCATTCAGTGACCTGTATTGAATAGGCTGCCGCAGTGAGATGAGCTTGCCTTCTGCAAACCGGTTGAACAATTCATTAATTGCGTGTAGCCTTGTTGTTGTTCGCGAGTGTTTCAGACGTGTGTTTTTCTGCCAGGGCAGACGGCACAGGCTTGTATCAACACATGTTATAAAACGATAAACCTCTGTGAAAACAGAGGTTTTTTTTTGCAGGAAAATTCAATGAAAATAAAACCTTTGGTTCTGGTGGGCATGCTGGCCATGGCTTGTGTGACGGGTGTGGTTCAGGCCAACGAAACCCTTAAGATTGGTGTAGAGGCCCTGTACCCGCCTTTCGAAAGTAAAGCCCCCGATGGCACGCTGATTGGCTTTGATATTGAATTGGGTGACGCTGTCTGTGCCAAAATGAAGGTGGAGTGTGAATGGGAAGAAACCAGTTTCGACGGCTTGATTCCCGCCCTGAATGCACGCAAGTTCGACTTTATCAATTCGGCCATGGATATCACGGTGGCCCGTCAAAAGGTCATCAACTTTACCCAGCCGGTGTATGTAGTGCCCAGCCAGTTGCTGGTTAAAAAAGGGTCGGGCTTGCAGCCTACCGTTGAAAGCCTGAAAGACCTGTCTATTGGGGTATTGCAGGGCTCCTCTCAGGAAACCTTTGTGCGCAAGCATTGGGGCAAGCAAGGGGTGAAGATTGTGTCTTATGCTTCACAAGATCAAATCTACCAGGACTTGGCCAATGGCCGTATTCAAGGTGCCGTGCAAAATAGTCCCAGCGCCCTGGATGGTTTCCTGAATCGCCCTGAAGGTGCCGGGTATGAGCTGGTGGAGCCCATTTTGCATGATGCCGAGATTTTTGGCGAAGGCATTGCTTTTGGCTTGCGTAAAAAAGATACCGATCTTAAGCGACGCCTTGATGCCGCCATTCAAGAGTTGAAAAATGACGGGACTATAGGCAAACTGTCAGAAAAGTATTTCAATGCCAATTGGGTGGCGAAGTAATCAGCCACCTTTAACGTCAGGATGTCATTATGCAGATCAAATCCAAGTTTGCCTCTAGCGGTAGCAGTATTTTCAGTGTTACCGATGATTTATTAACGCAATATGATGCCATCAACCTGGCGCATGGTACCCCCGATTTCCCATTCTCCCAAGAGCTCCTCGAGAATGCCCATGAAGCGATGCAGGCAGAAGGCAGCCAGCAGGCGCCCTGGGCGGGGTTAATGGCGTTGCGTGAAAAAATTGCTGAAAAGATTTCATTTCTTTATACCCATAGCTACCATCCCGACACGGAAGTGACGGTGATGCCCAGTGCCAAAGAAGCGGTGTTCGCCAGCATCGCCGCCGTGGTGCAGGCGGGTGACGAGGTGATTTATTTTGAACCTTCATTTGACAGCTATGCGGCCATGATCAGTTTGCAGGGGGCAACACCGGTGGCCATCAGGCTGGAAGCGCCGCATTTTACGCCAGACTGGAATCAGGTAAAGGCAAAGATGAATGCCAGAACCCGCATGATTATTATCAACTCGCCCCATAATCCAACGGCTTCGGTATTGTCAGAGGCCGATGTACAGGCTTTGCAGGACTTGGTGAAAGACAGCCCGGTCATTATCCTGTCCGATGAGGTGTACGAGCACCTGGTTTTTGATGGCGATGTGCATCGTTCCATGTGTTCTTACCCGGACTTGGCCGCGCGTTCTATTGTGGTCACTTCGTTTAGCAAGGTGTTTAAGGTAAGCGGCTGGCATGTGGCTTATTGCGTGGCACCTGCCATCCTTACCCGGGAAATCCGCAAGGTCCAGCAGTATGTCATGTTCCCGGCCGATACCCCCATGCAGTATGCGCTGGCTGCGATTATGGAGCAGCCCAATCATTACCTGACTTTATCAACCATTTACCAGGAAAAAAGGGATTTGCTGGCGCATGGTTTGAAAGCATCCCGGTTTGAGCTGTTACCCAGCAGGGGTGGTTATTTTATGCTGGCCGGTTTCGGGCATTTCAGTGATCTCTCTGATGTGGAAATGGCTAGAAAGCTTATTGTTGACCATGGCGTGGCAACGCTGCCGTTGTCGGCATTTTATTCGGATGGCACCGATCAGGCAGTGATCCGCTTAACGTTTTCCAAGGATGACGAAACACTGGAAGAGGGCGCCCGCAGGTTGTGTGAAGTTTAATGGGGGGGGCGGGGGCGTTCCCACGCAGAGCATGGGAACGAGTAGTAATCAAATATTGCAACTCGCTCCCATGCTCCAGCGTGGGAGCCGGTGGTACAAGTAATAAAATATTAAGTTTTATTGCACCTTAATATTTGATTCCTTCACGATGTTGCCATACAACTCGGAATCACGTTTAATCAACTCGCCCAATTCAGCCGGTGTACTGCCAACCGGTACGAAGCCCGCATTCTTGAACTTTTCAATCACCTCCGGGTCTTTAACCACCTCGGTAATTTCTTTTGAAACACGATCCACAATCTCTGGTGACGTACCGGCCGGGGCCATCAGGGCGACCCATGAGTTCATCTTGAAGCCCTTGAACCCTGATTCATCCAGCGTGGGCACCGATTCTTCGCCTTCATACTTTTCTGAAGAGGTGACCCCCAACACATTCAATTTGCCTTCTTTCACATAAGGCATGGGTACCAGGATGGGATCAAACACCATGGAAACCTGACCGCTTAACAAATCAGCAAGAATAGGGGCGCTGCCTTTATACGGAATATGATTCATCTCAAGACCCGCAATCTTCGCAAAATGCGCACCCGTTAAATGCGCACTTGAACCAATTCCGCTAGAGGCATAATTCAACGGATTTTTCTTGCCATACTCAACCAGCTCTTGCACCGAATTAACCGGCAGTTTCTTGCTGGTAAACAAGAACAGCGGCAAATCGGCGATATGTGAAACCGGTGTGAAATCTTCATTGGAATAATTCAGCTTATACAAATGCGGATTCGCGGAATAAGCGGCCAAGACGGTTACGAATGTATAGCCATCGGGTTTGGCCCGGGCAACCTGTGCGGTGCCAATCGTGCTGTTGGCGCCGGGTTTGTTTTCGATCACGATGGTTTGTCCCAGACGGTCGGACAGTTTTTGCATAACCACCCGCGAAACCGTATCGGTAGAGCCACCAGGGGTGTAAGGCACAATCACCGTAATAGGCTTGGACGGCCACTTGTCCTGAGCCACGGCACTTTGTGAAAACATGAGCGGACTTACCGCTGCCAACGTTGCCAATACCAGTTTTTTCATTATATAAAGCCTCCTGTATTAATTCTGCAGTGCGGAATATGATTTTGTTTATTAGGGTTAATGATAGATGTTTTACCTTGATAAATCCAACTATTATTAACCGTATAGTGGAAACTCCTTACTTAAATACGGAATGTTTTTTGCCGACTATTTGCCACTTTATTGATGGAAATGGTGGGCCATCACTTTCATATGAATATATAAGCCATCAGGAAACGAGACATGACCTTCAGCTTGCAAAGTATTAAAACAATAACCTTGCCCGCGCTAGTGGCCGGCCTTTTAGTGGGTGCACCGGCTTTTGCGCAAGATAACTATCCGTCCAAACCCATTACCATTATTGTGCCCTATGCCCCTGGCGGGACCACAGACCTCATTGCCAGGGCAATGGCGGACAGTCTTTCCCGTCAGCTTAAACAAACCGTCGTCATCGAAAATAAATCGGGGGCGGCCGGTTCCATGGGCGCGAATGAAATGGTTAACACCAAGCCCGACGGATATCGCCTGGCCTTGTCTCCGGTTGGTATTTTCCGCCAACCCTATTTGCAGCAAACCCGTTATGATCCCATCAAGGACTTAACTTATATTGCCGCTTTTGCAGAATATGATTTCACCATTTCCGTGGCGGCCGACTCGCCCATTAAAAGCATCAAAGAGTTGGTGGAACACGCTCAACAAAAACCGGGTGAGATTGATTACGGTACACCCGGACGCTTTACCGGCAATCACGTGGTCATGACCGAACTGGGTACGGCAGTGAATGCGAAATTTACCCATATCCCTTACAAGGGAGATGCGGAAAACGTCGGTGCCCTAATGGGCGGGCATATCAAAACATCCGTTGTGTCCAATAGCGTGATTCCCTTCGTTCAGTCAGGCAAGGTCAGGATTCTGGCAACCGCTGCCGAAACGCGTCCTGCCGCTTTTGCCCAGTATCCCACCCTTAAGGAACTGGGCTATCCGGTGGTGATTCGTTCTCCATTGGGCCTGGCGGGCCCTAAAGGATTACCTGATAATATTGTGTCCACATTGGAAAAAGCCGTAAAAGTGGCCATGGATGACCCGGCAGTCATCAAAGTGTTAAAAGATTATGGAATTCGCACTGATTACATGGATGCTGCCCAGTACACTGAATTTGCACAGAAAACGTTTGAGGAAGAACGCAGTATCGTAGAAAGAATGAAACAGGAATCCTGATCCCGCTACGGAAAATCCCAGGCTGGAAATTACTCTCCCCTGTACGCGAGTACCGGGGATTTTTTTATTGAATATTCATTTCTTGCGTTAAATCATTCCACAATGCAAAACATGATTTTATAATATTGATTCAATTAGCCGGTCTGATGCTAAGGCAATCAACCCGTCTAATGATAGAATATACCAATATGGTTACCGGGCGCTGTGCCTGATATTATTCCGATCACGGAAGCAGGAGATATTTATCTATGAAAAGACTCTATAAATTGGCTGTATTAAGCACCGCCGTAGGCGCTGCTTTTTTTACCCCGGCAACAATGGCAAAGGGCGCTGACGGTTACCCCAGCAAACCCATTACACTGGTTGTTCCTTACGCGGCGGGTGGTACCACCGATCTTATTGGACGTGCATTGGGTGCAAGTTTGTCCAAACAGCTTGGTCAAACCATTGTGGTTGAAAACAAACCCGGTGCGGCCGGCTCCATGGGCGCCAACGAAATGGTTAATACCAAGCCTGATGGCTATAAATTGGCCCTGACTCCGGTGGGTATTTTCCGCCAGCCTTATTTGCAGAAAACCCGTTATGACCCTGTTAAAGACCTGAGTTACATTGCGGCTTTTGCCAGTTATGACTTCGCGCTGGGTGTTGATGCCAATTCTCCTTATAAAACACTTGATGACCTGCTCAAACACGCCAAAGAAAAACCCCGTGAATTGACCATCAGCTCTCCGGGACGTTATTCCGGTAACCACGTGGCCATTGTGGAGTTAGCCAAGGAAGCGGGCGTTCAAATGACTCACGTTCCTTACAAATCAGACTCTGAGGCCATTGGTGCCTTGATGGGGGGCCACCTGGACGCGGTCATGTCCACCAACGTCATCATTCCATTCATGGAGTCTGGCAAGGTGCGTGTATTAGGTGTGGCGGCAGAAAAACGCCCTGAAGCCTTTGCTGATATTCCCACCCTGACCGAATCCGGTTATTCAGTGGTTATTCCTTCTCCGCTGGGTATTGCAGGTCCCAAAGGCTTGCCGCAGGAAATTGTTGAAAAACTGGATCTGGCAGTGAAAGCGGCCATGGAAGACCCTGGTTTTCTTAAAGTTATCAAGGATTACGGCGTAAGAACCTACTATATGGATAACAAGGCTTATACCCAGTTTGCCATTGAAAACTTCGAGAACGAAAAGGACGTGATCGAAAGAATGGGAGACGAGTAATTCTAACGCTTCATTGACGTCATCAAAAAATCCAGCCTATTGGCTGGATTTCAAAAAAAACCGGGAAAGCCGTCTTTAATATCGGCATCCCGGTTTTTTTTTAATAATAATTGGCTGCTGCTATTTGCCAGTCTGGTCAACCGCATGCGGAGCGCTTCGCACGGGCTGTCCAGCTTGCAAAAAATCAGGCAAAGACGCGGAAACGCTCTTCATCATCCATAAATGCTTTTTCACCGGCAGGGGCTTCAATGCTGCCAAATGGCATTTGGGCACGCAGTTTCCAGCTGGCGGGCAGGTTCCAGCGGGCCATTGTTTGCTCGTCGATGATGGGGTTGTAATGTTGCAATGATGCGCCAATGTTGTGGTCAGCCAGGGCCAGCCATACCGCGTGCTGGGCAATGCCAGAGGCCTGCTCGGACCAGATCGGGAAGTTGTCTGCGTAAGCGGCGAATTTTTCCTGCAGGTCTTTGACGACGTCCTGGTCTTCAAAGAACAGAACGGTACCGTGACCGGCACGGAAACTGTTGATTTTGGCTTCGGTGGTGGCGAAAGCATCGGCCGGTACAATAGCGCGCAGGGTATCTTCAACGATTTGCCAGAAAGCGTCGTGTTCGCCGTTGAACAGGATAACGGCACGTGAACTTTGTGAGTTGAAAGAGGAAGGTGAATTGCGGATGGCTTCCTTGATCACGGATTCGATGGTGCTGTTGTCGGTGTTTACGTTGCGACCCAATGCGTAGATGCTGCGACGGGACTTCAATTTATCTAAAAAACTCATGTCTAACCCTTTTGAAAAAAAATCATTCAGTTCCTGTTTATTTTTACGTTGCCATTCGGAACCTGACATGGCAATTAAACGTTTCATGACAGCCGTTTAGCGGGCTATCATATCAAATAATATAACTTCTGCTTGACTGGCTTGCTGGATCTGGATCCGTGATTCGGCGGTCAGCTTAAGCGCGTCACCCGTATGCAGTTCCTGGCCGTTAATGGTGATGTCACCCTGCACAACATGGATGTAAGCAATGCGGTCATGGGCCAGTGTGTATTCGGGTGCCTGCTGGCCATTAAAAATACCCGCATACAGCCTTGCATCCTGGTGAATACGCACAGAGCCTTGTTCACCACTGTCAGATGCGATCAGGCACCACTTACCCTGTTTGTCCTCGTCGCTGAAAACAGCCTCTTCATAGCTGGGTTCAACATCTTTCTGGTTGGGATAAAGCCAGATTTGCAGAAAATGTGATTCTTCTGTTACGGAAGGGTTGAACTCGCTATGCAAGACACCGGTGCCGGCACTCATGCGCTGAACCTGGCCGCGACGCAAAATGGAACCATTACCCATGCTGTCTTTGTGCTCAAGCGCACCTGACAGCACATAGCTGATGATTTCCATATTTTCATGGCCATGGGTGCCAAAGCCCTGGCCTGGATCTACCTTGTCTTCATTAATAACGCGAAGCGGGCCAAAACCCATTTGTTTGGGGTTGTAGTAGCTGCCAAATGAAAATGAATGGTGGCTATCCAGCCATCCGTGCTGGACGTGTCCCCGTTCATGACTTCTGGTGATAGATAACATGTCATATTCCTTTCATATAAGAACAGTTTATTTGAAAATTTATTTTTCTTATAAAAACTGTTTAAATTCAATATGTAGTTATTATCATTTGTTTATTCTGGTTTGAAAAACGGAATGTTTTGCGGTGTATCATCAAATTATTTGAATATAATGGTTTGCTTAATGGTCAACGATCAACGGTTTGGTGGCCTGTTTTGCGAAATGGATTAAGGATTTCTCATGTTCAAGATCAGTCTGGAAGCTTTGAATTTGCTGGATGCCATTGATCGGCAGGGTTCATTTGCCGGCGCTGCCAAGGAATTGTTCCGCGTCCCTTCGGCAGTTTCTTATACGGTGCAAAAGCTGGAAGAAAACCTGGATGTTAAATTGTTTGTACGCAACGGCCCCAAAATCAGTCTGACCCGGGCCGGAGCCGAATTGCTGAAAGAGGGAAGGGTGCTGATGCAGGCAGTGGCCGAGCTTGAAAACAGGGTGCAAAGGGTGGCTAGCGGCTGGGAAACCGAGTTGCGGATTGGTGTCAATACCATGTTTTCTTCACTTTGCCTGAAGGATGATTTGCAGGCTTTCCACCAGGAAACCAGTCAAACGGGTATACGGATTTCAGAAGAGGTGCTGTCGGGTACCTGGGAGTCGCTTCAGGATGGCAGAACCGATATTTTCATTGGGGTAACGATTGATAATGTTGCCTTAAGTGGCGAGTACCATACGCGCTTGATCGGGCAGATGCCGTTTAGTTTTGTGGTGTCACCCAGTCATCCACTTGCGCAGATGAATCGCCCCTTAACGCAAGCTGATTTACTGGCGCATCATGCCATTGTGGTGTCGGATTCGGCCCGAAGACTGCCGGCCCGCACGGTAGGGGTGCTGTCGGGGCAGTCCAGTATTACGGTGCCCAATTTGCTAAGCAAGTTTGAATATCAAATGGCGGGGTTGGGGTTTGGGTTTTTGCCAGCGCCTTATGTCGAAGAGGCGGTGCGCCAGCGTTTGTTGGTTGAAATGGAGGTCAGCATTCCGAAACCGATAGAGACGCTGTATGTGGCGTGGCGCAATGACTCACCAGGCAAGGCGCTGGCGTGGTGGCAGAAGCGCTTGGCAAGACCCGATTTGTTTGAGCGGATGGTGGCGTTTACCAGGATGCAGTTGTATAAACGGCCGCAGTTGTTGCAGATTGTTTGAAAATGGTAGTAGGTATCGTTTTCTAAAACAGGCAAAAGGTGTGGCAAGGGCAGTCCCCTGCAGCGACTTCGGCGCGTAGCGGCGTCGGAGCAAAGGGGGCCGCACTTTCCACACCGCTATTAAAATAGAATTCAGGAAAACATCCGCCAGGAAATTATTCAATCAACCCATTGCTTTATGACAGCATCCTGTGGCTTCGTTTGATTGCCTTATTGTTTTATGCAACCACCCTGTGGCTTCGTTTGATTGCTTTATTTTTTATACAACCACCCTGTGGCTTCGTTTGATTGCTTTATTTTTTATGCAACCACCCCGTGGCTTCGTTTGATTTCTTCATTTTTTATGCAACCACCCCGTGGCTTCGTTTGATTTCTTCATTTTTTATGCAACCACCCCGTAGCTTCGTTTGATTTCTTCATTTTTTATGCAACCACCCCGTCAGGCTTCGCCTGCCACCCCTCCACGGGAGGGGAATGGAAAACGCAGTCTGGACATTAAGTCTCAGACTGCGCATCAACATCTAATCAGCTTAGGGTATCTAAAACAGCTTGGTGCATCCGATCAGCTTAGTGCATCTAATCTTAGTGCATCTAATCTTAGTGCATCTAATCTTAGTGCATCCAAACTGGTTGATACCTCCAATCAGAATTAAATAGAATCGTTCCTGATCAAATCCTTGGCAATAATAATTTGCTGGATTTGTGACGTGCCTTCATACAGCCTGAACAAACGAACGTCACGATAGAAGCGTTCAATACCGTACTCTGACACATAACCCGCACCGCCAAAAATCTGAACGGCACGGTCAGCCACGCGGCAGCACATCTCGGTAGAGAAATACTTCGCGCAAGAAGCCAGGGCGGATACATTTTCGCCTGCGTCACGACGACGGGCCGCATCAAGAATCATGCACTCAGCCGCATAAATTTCAGCTTTGCTGTCTGCCAACATGCCTTGCACCAACTGGAAATCGGCAATAGGCTGGCCAAACTGCTTGCGCTCTTTGGCATAATTCAAGGCATCACGCAACATCCGTTTGGCGGCACCCGTTGCAATAGAAGAAATATGCAGGCGGCCTTTATCCAGCACTTTCATGGCGGTTTTGAAACCAACCCCTTCCACACCACCAATCAGCTGGCTGGCAGGAATGCGGCAGTTTTCAAAAATCACGTCACAAGTATGCGCACCTTTCTGGCCCATTTTTTTGTCAATTTTGCCCAATGACAAACCTGGCGTATTGGCTTCCACAATAAAAGCTGAAATCCCGCCTGAACCTTTGATTTCGGTAGAAGTGCGTGCCATGACTGTAAAAATGCCGGCATGTGGAGCGTTGGTAATATAGCGTTTGGTGCCATTCAATACATAAAAATCGCCATCACGGACCGCTGTGGTGCGCAGTGAACCGGCGTCTGAACCGGCTTCGGGCTCGGTCAGGGCAAAAGAACCGATCAACTCACCGGCAGCCATGCGTGGCAGGTACTTTTCTTTTTGTTCAGGCGTGCCATCAATAACAATGCCCGAACCGCCGATACCGTTGTTGGTACCGATATATGAACGGAAAGCAGGAGAGGTTTGGCCCAGTTCAAAGCCAATCCGCACTTCTTCTTCCATGGTCAAACCCAGGCCGCCGTATTCTTCAGGTAAGGTCAGGCCAAAAAGGCCCAGTTCTTTCATTTGTTCAATGATTTCCGCGGGGATTTGATCAGTTTCCGCGACTTGCTCCTCGGCCGGGACAAGTACTTCGTTAATAAAACGACGAAGGCTGTCCTCTAATAATGTCTGGGTTTCTTGATCTTTNNGGTTTCTTGATCTTTAATCATGATTTCAACTTCTCTGGTTTAGTAAAAAACTGCTGGAATGCTGCCTGTGCCTCGTCAGAAATAAGACACTTGATGAAAGCTTCACGTTCGCAGTCAAGGGATTCGTTAATTAACGGGGTTAAAGTCCTTTTCAACAGGGACTTGGTGGTTTTTAATGATAACAAAGACTGTGCGGCCATGGTATTTGCAATTTTACTTGCTTTGTCCAGCGTTTCGCCCGGAGCAACCAGTTCGTTAATGAATTTGCTCTCTAAGGCTTCTTGTGCTGTAAAAGGCTGGCCAAGGTATAGCCACTCGTTGGCTTTGCGGATACCTACATACTGTGCCAATAGTACACTGGAAGCGCCTTCGGGGCATAACCCCAAGGGTACAAAAGGAATCCGGAAAATCGTGTCGCTGGCGGCAATAATAAAATCGCAATGCATTAGCATGGTAACACCAATGCCAATTGCGGCGCCTTCCACCGCGGCAATCACGGGAATATCGGTGTTAACCAGGGCCCTTAAAAAACGCAGGCCGGCACTTTCGCCTTCGGGCCTGCTTTGGAAATCACGCAGGTCATTGCCGGCGGTAAAGTACTGTTGTGCGCCTTGCAGAATAATCGCGTGCAAGTCGTTGCGCCCGGTGGCCGATTCAAATGCCCGGGTAAGGGCGGCATAGGTTGCCGTATCCAGGGCATTGCGCCGCTCGGGGCGGTTAATCGTGATCGTTAGCACCTTATTGTGTTCGGAAAGCAAAACAGTTTGCGTCATGAGTTCTTCGCCAGGGGTATGAATGACGGGGGGGTGAAGGGCAGAGGCATAAAAGTTACAGCTCGGCCATGATGCGCTGACGGGCGGCTTCGTATTCCTGTTTCATGTTTTTTACGATGTCGGCCGTGCTTTCAACCGAATCAATACTGCCCACACCTTGGCCTGCGCCCCAAATATCTTTCCAGGGTTTGACGCGGGTAGAGCCAAAGTTGGTGGCCAGTTTTTCTTCTTCGGTCAGGTTCTCGGGATTCAGGCC
>LFRM01268751.1_pt3 | contig 29178 bp, 30 predicted proteins | sample 618341 | NCBI WGS metagenome assembly LFRM01 (sample SAMN03654438, study PRJNA283298) | anaerobic digester metagenome | isolation source: pool of bioreactors CSTR01a, CSTR02a, and CSTR03a thermophilic anaerobic... | place: Denmark: Kgs. Lyngby | collected 2014-05-21 | reverse complement strand
GCAGGCGCGAGCTTGATTGATATCGGCGGTGAGTCAACACGTCCAGGTGCCGCGAAAGTCAGCGTGCAGCAGGAGTTGGAGCGTGTTGCCCCTTTGGTTGAGTTGATTGCCCGCGAGTGCGATGTCATTATTTCTGTTGATACCTCAACGCCTGCAGTGATGACTGAATCAGCGCGCTTAGGTGCAGGGTTGATCAATGATGTGCGTGCCCTGCAGCGCGAAGGTGCTTTAGTTGCAGCAGCAGCAACAGGCTTGCCTGTGTGTTTAATGCATATGCGCGGCGAGCCGCAAACCATGCAAGATGAGCCGCATTATGCTGATGTAGCTGCAGAGGTCGCTACGTTTTTACAAGAGCGCATTGCTGCCTGTGTTCAGGTGGGTATTACGCCTGAGCGTATTGTGCTTGACCCAGGATTTGGCTTTGCTAAAAACACTCAGCATAACTATGAGTTATTCCGGCGTTTGCCTGAATTGTTGAGTTTGCAGTGTCCCTTGTTGGTGGGTGTGTCGCGAAAAAGCATGATCGGTAATATCCTCAAGCAGCCGGTTGATCAGCGTTTATATGGCAGTTTAGCCTTAGCAGTGATGGCGCTTGAGCGTGGTGCGAAAATTTTACGTGTGCATGATGTGGCGCAAACCATGGATGTGCTAAAGATATTTAATGCAGTACAGACTGCTGCAAAGGAATGAGATAATGGCGAGAAAATATTTTGGTACTGATGGTATCCGTGGTCGCGTAGGGACTCACCCTATTACCCCTGAATTTATGTTGAAGCTGGGTTGGGCGGCGGGTATGGCCTTTCGTAAGCAAGGTAAATGCCGTATTTTAGTTGGTAAAGACACGCGTATTTCAGGTTATATGTTTGAGTCTGCGCTGCAAGCAGGTCTGTCTGCTGCGGGTGCTGATGTGATGCTGTTGGGCCCAATGCCAACACCTGCTGTGGCTTACTTGGCGCGTACATTTCATGCTGAGGCCGGCATTGTGATCAGTGCTTCGCATAACCCGCATTACGATAATGGTATTAAGTTCTTCTCAGGTCGCGGCACTAAGTTGCCGGATGAAGTTGAGCAAATGATTGAAGAGCTGATTGATATGCCCATGACTGTGGTTGAGTCAGAGCAGTTGGGTAAAGCCTCGCGTGTTAATGATGCGGCGGGTCGTTATATTGAGTTTTGTAAAAGTAGTGTGCCGACCAGTACTGATTTTTCAGGACTGAAAATCGTACTAGACTGTGCGCACGGTGCTACTTATAAAGTTGCACCCAGTGTGTTCAGTGAGTTGGGTGCTGAGGTGATTACTACTGCGGCGCAGCCTGATGGCTTAAATATCAATGCTGGCGTCGGCTCGACCTGTTTAGGCCCGCTACAGAAAGCTGTAGTCGAGCATGGCGCCGATTTAGGTATTGCTTTTGATGGTGATGGTGACCGTGTGCAAATGGTTGACCATACCGGGGCCATGGTGGATGGCGATGAGCTCTTGTATATCATTGCCACCGATATTCAGGAGCGTGAGCGCTTACCTGAAGGTACCGGTGTGGTCGGTACCTTGATGAGTAATCTAGGTCTTGAGCTGGCGCTCAAAGAGCGTGGTATTCCTTTTGTACGCGCTAAAGTGGGCGATCGTTATGTGATGGCTGAAATGCTAGAGCGCAACTGGGTGTTGGGTGGTGAAAACTCCGGTCATTTGCTCTGTGCGCAACATGCGACCACTGGTGATGCGATTATTGCTGCGCTGCAGGTGCTATTAGCTTTACGTCGTCGCGGACAAAGCTTGGCTAAAGAGCGTTTGGCATGGAAAAAGCTGCCACAAACGCTAATTAATGTGCGCTTTAGTGGCGATGTTGATCCAGTCAGTGATGCGCAAGTGCAAGCGGCTTGTGATGAAGCGACTGCGGCGATGGCTGGGCGAGGACGTGTCTTATTGCGTAAATCCGGTACTGAGCCTTTGGTTAGGGTGATGGTTGAAGGTGATGATGAAGCCGCAGTTCTACAGCATGCCCAGCGTTTAGCTGAGGTTGTACAAGCTGTATGTGGTTGATTTTACTTGCATCTTATAGTGGGCTTGAGTAATATCTGCGCCCACTTCGAGCCAAGAGGTTAGTCATGCGTCGCCCATTGGTAGCTGGTAATTGGAAAATGCATGGTACCTGTACCAGCATTGCGCAGTTGTTAAATGAGTTTGCCGAATACGCATTGCCATCCAATGTTGATGTTGCTGTGTTCCCAGGATTTATTCATTTGCAAGCTGTGATTGCTCAGGTTGCACAAAGTGGTATTGCTGTTGGTTCGCAAGATTGCGCAGTGCAGCTCGAAGAAGGCGCAATGACAGGGGAAACCTCGGCTTTGCAGCTCAATGATATTGGCTGTTCGATGGTTTTGGTCGGGCATTCTGAAAGAAGACAGTTGCAAGATGAGACTGATAGTGTAATATGCCGCAAGTTTATTGCAGCGCAAGCAGCTGGATTAATCCCAGTGCTCTGTGTTGGTGAGACACTTGCAGAGCGTGAGGCAGGTCAGGCTATTGCAACAGTACAGCGACAAGTTGATGCGGTACTTGCTGAGCTTGGTGCGGATGTTCTAGCTAAAGCGGTGATTGCTTATGAGCCTGTTTGGGCGATAGGTACCGGTTTAACAGCGACTCCTGAACAAGCGCAAGAAATACATGCACAGATACGTGCGCATGTGGCACAATACAGCGCATCAGCTGCGCAGAAAGTCAGAATTTTATATGGCGGTAGTGTTAAAGCCGCCAATGCTGCTGAGTTATTTGCTCAAGCAGATATCGATGGGGGGCTTGTTGGTGGCGCCTCCCTCAATGCAAAAGAATTTAGTGCGATTTGTCGCGCTGCGGGAAACTAAGATGCTGGAAACAGTCATAATTATTGTACACTTGGTTGTTGCAATCGGTGTGGTAGGATTTGTTCTGATTCAGCAGGGCAAAGGTGCGGATGCGGGCGCTTCATTTGGTGGTGGCGCCTCAGGAACTGTATTCGGGTCGCAGGGTTCAACAAACTTTTTGAGCCGCTTCACTGCTATACTTGCTGCTGTTTTTTTTGCAACAAGCTTAGGTTTGGCGTTTTATGCTAAAGACCGTGCGAATACGATTTCAGGGTTAGGTTTGCCTGATCCTGCTGTGTTAGAAGTAAAGGTTAAGCCGCAATCTACGCTTGAAGATATTCCTCAAGTCGAAACACCCGCGGTTGAAGTCGATACAAGTGATGTACCTGCTGTAGATGTAGAGTAATTTTGCCGAGGTGGTGGAATTGGTAGACACGCTACCTTGAGGTGGTAGTGGCCTAAAGGCTGTAGGGGTTCGAGTCCCCTTCTCGGTACCATATAAAAGACGACCTGCTAGCAGTAGCGGGTCGTTTTTATTTGTGTTAACTTGACTGTAATTGCTTGAGGCTGTAATATTCCTCTTCAGATTTAGAGTGCATGAGTTTTGAAATGCTTTTAAATGCCAAGTATTTATATTAAGAGCCCCTGATAAGGGGCTTTTTATTAGGTCTAATAGTTGTTTTCAATTTTATTGATGGGCGTTGTGCCCATTTTTCATTTCTACAGCATGCATTGGAGGTCGGATGACGAGCAAGCTGGAACAGTTGCAGGACATATTGACGCCAGTGATTGAAGCGCTGGGTTATAAGTGCTGGGGTATTGAGTATATTTCTCAAGGCCGCCACTCAGTGCTGCGCGTCTATATCGATCATGAGAACGGAATCTTTATTGAAGATTGCGAAACAGTCAGTCGTCAACTGAGTGCTGTAATGGATGTTGAAGATCCAATCAGTGCCGAGTATACGCTGGAAGTTTCTTCTCCAGGTATGGATCGTCCACTTTTTACCCTTGAGCAGTTTGCTGCTTATGTGGGCGAGCAGGTAAAGATTAGGCTGCGTTCTCCAGTAGAAGAACGTCGCAATTTTCAAGGGCTGATTCGATCAGTTGAAGATCAAGATGTGGTAGTGCAGGTGGATGAATTTGAATACCTGTTGCCCATCGATCTGATCGAAAAGGCACATATACTTCCGAACTTTGAATAAGAATACGGACTCCGCGACTCCTACAGTTTGCGAAAGGCGAGGCATGCGATGAGCAAAGATATTTTACTGGTTGTTGAATCAGTTTCCAATGAAAAAGGTGTACCGCCAGCGTTGATTTTTGAAGCGCTTGAGCTGGCGCTAGCTACGGCTACCAAAAAAAACTACGAAGATGAAGTTGATGTTTATGTAGTGATTGATCGCCTCACTGGTGATTATGAGACCTTCCGTCGTTGGACCGTAATTGAAGAAGTTGATTTTGACGACCCAGCGCATCAATTAACTATTGATATGGCTGAAAAGCGAGTTGAAAATCCATCCATTGGTGATGTGATTGAAGAAAAAATTGAATCCATTGCGTTTGGACGCATTGCTGCACAAACTGCCAAGCAAGTGATCGTACAGAAAGTACGTGAAGCTGAGCGTGCGCAAATTGTTGAAGCGTACCGCAGTAAGCTTGGCGAGATTATCTTCGGTACAGTGAAGAAAGTGACCCGCGACAATATCATTGTTGATCTGGGCAATAATGCAGAAGCAATTTTGGCACGTGAAGATATTATTCCGCGCGAAAACTTTCGTGTAGGTGGCCGTGTGCGTGCTTTGCTGCAAGATATTCGCTCAGAAAATCGTGGTCCACAGCTTGTGCTGTCGCGTACTGCGCCTGAAATGATTATTGAGCTCTTCAATATTGAAGTTCCAGAAATTTCTGAAGGTTTGATTGAAATTATGGCTGCAGCCCGTGATCCGGGTTCGCGTGCTAAAATTGCTGTGCGCTCTAAAGATAAGCGTATTGATCCGCAAGGTGCATGTATTGGTATGCGTGGTTCACGTGTGCAAGCCGTATCGAGCGAGTTAGGTGGTGAGCGTGTTGATATCGTACTGTGGGATGAGAATCCAGCACAGTTTGTTATTAGCGCAATGTCACCGGCTGAAGTGGTTGCCATTATTGTGGATGAAGATTCACATACTATGGATATCGCTGTTGCTGAAGAGAATTTGGCGCAAGCCATTGGTCGCGGTGGTCAAAACGTTCGTCTGGCGTCCCAGTTGACCGGTTGGACTCTGAATGTGATGAGTCAAGAAGATATTCAAGCGCGTCAGCAAGAAGAAACAGGTGATTTGTTACAGCTCTTCGTTAGAGATCTTGAGGTCGATGAAGATGTTGCACAAGTTCTTGTCGATGAAGGCTTTACCAGTTTGGATGAAGTGGCTTACGTGCCGATGGAAGAAATGCTGAACATTGATGGTTTCGATGAAGAGATTGTTAGTGAGTTGCGTACGCGTGCGAAGAACTGTTTATTGACGCGCGCAATAGCAACTGAAGAAAAGCTGGCTGATATTCAACCAGCACAAGACTTGCTCGACTTAACGGGCATGAGCAAAGAGCTGGCTGTTGAGCTGGCTGTACGCGGAGTGCTCAGCCGCGAAGACCTAGCAGAGCAGTCGATTGATGACTTGCTCGAAATCGACGGCATGAATGAAGATCGTGCCGGCAAGCTGATCATGGCCGCCCGCGCCCACTGGTTTGAATAAGCACATTGCGGCTTGAGGAGAGAAGTTCATGACACAAGTCACGGTGAAAGAACTGGCTAAAGAAGTTAACACGCCAGTAGAAAGTCTTTTGCAACAAATGCATAAAGCTGGTCTTGCACACACAAGTGTTGACCAAAAAGTGAGTGAAACGGAAAAGCAGACACTTTTAACATTTTTAGAGAAAGGCAGTGGTGCAAAAGCTGACGGCTCTAAGAAAATCACTTTACAGCGTAAAACAACATCAACCTTACGTGCCCCTGGCAGTAAGACCATTAGTGTTGAAGTACGTAAAAAGAAAACTTTTGTAAAGCGTAGTGCAGAAGAAATTGAAGCTGAAAAGCAGCAAGATCTAGCTAAGTTGCAAGCTGAACAAAAAGCTAAAAAAGCTGAGCAAGAAAAAGCTCAGCCAGCGCCTGTAGCAAAACCAAAAGCAGAGCCTGTTGCAGAAAAACGTGCGCCAGAGTCTGCTGTTATTGCAGCAACGGTAGCACCTGCAGCACCGATTGATATTACTTTGCCTGTTGTTGATGCAGTAGCACCTGCGCCAGACCGTAAAAAAGCAGATGACGTACGTCGCCCAGTTAAACGTGCCGATGAAGATGATCGTCGCGAGCGTAAAGCTGCCGCGCCGCGTCCAGCCGCTAAAGGTAAAACCACAGGCCGCTCTGAAGACGAGCAAGCTCGTCGTGGTGGCCGTAGCCGTGGTGGAAAGAACAAAAAACGTTCGAATCAACATGGTTTTAGCAGCCCTGCTGGCCCAGTTGTTCGTGATGTAAATATTGGTGAAACCATCACTGTTGCTGAATTAGCTGCGCAGATGTCGGTTAAAGGCGTTGAAGTGGTTAAGTTTATGTTTAAACTTGGCTCACCCGTCACCATCAACCAAGTGCTTGATCAAGACACTGCTGTTTTGATTGCAGAAGAACTGGGTCACCGCGTATCACGCGTGAGCGACAACGTACTTGAAGAACAGTTTGCAGAATCATTGAAAATTGACGGTGAAGCATTCCACCGTGCACCAGTAGTGACTGTTATGGGTCACGTTGACCATGGTAAAACTTCGCTGCTTGACTACATCCGTCGCGCTAAAGTTGCGACCGGTGAAGCCGGTGGTATTACTCAGCACATTGGTGCCTACCACGTTAAAACCGAAGGTGGCATGATCACTTTCCTTGATACCCCAGGTCACGCTGCCTTTACTGCGATGCGTGCACGTGGTGCCAAGGCGACGGATATCGTGATTCTAGTGGTAGCCGCCGATGATGGTGTGATGCCGCAAACCATTGAAGGTATTCAGCATGCGAAAGCAGCTGGCGTGCCTTTGATTATTGCAGTGAACAAAATTGATAAGCCAGACGCTGATCCAGATCGTATTAAAAATGATCTAGCGGTACACGGTGTGACTCCAGAAGAGTGGGGCGGTGATACGCAGTTTGTGCATGTGTCTGCAAAAGCCGGTACGGGTATCGATGCATTGCTTGAGTCAGTCTTGCTGCAAGCTGAAGTACTTGAGCTGAGCGCAACACCATCGGCTTCAGGTCGTGGTGTGGTGATTGAGTCGCGTCTTGATAAAGGTCGTGGTCCAGTGGCATCAGTCTTAGTGCAGAACGGTACTTTACGCCAAGGCGATATGGTACTGGTTGGTGTGAACTTCGGTCGCGTGCGCGCGATGATGGATGAAAATGGTAAGGCGATTAAAGAAGCTGGTCCATCGATTCCAGTTGAGATCTTAGGTCTTGACGGTACACCAGAAGCCGGTGATGAAGTGACTGTAGTGGTTGATGAGCGTAAAGCTCGTGAAGTTGCTCTGTTCCGTCAAGGTAAGTTCCGCGAAGTTAAGTTAGCGCGTGCACATGCTGGTAAGCTTGAAAACATGTTCGAGAACATGGGCCAAGAAGAGAAGAAAGTACTTAACATTGTTATTAAAGCTGACGTGCGCGGTACGCTCGAAGCGTTACGTGGTTCATTGTCTGAGTTGGGTAACGATGAAGTTGAAGTATGCGTGGTGGCTGGCGGTGTAGGTGGTATTAATGAAAGTGATGCCAACTTAGCCCTTGCTTCTAACGCGGTTATCTTTGGTTTCAACGTACGTGCGGATGCTGGTGCGCGTAAGATCGTTGAGCAAGAAAGCCTCGATATGCGTTACTACAACATCATCTACGATATTATCGAAGATGTTAAGAAAGCACTGTCAGGCCTGTTAGGCAGCGATGTTCGTGAGAATATCCTTGGTACTGCTGAAGTACGTGAAGTCTTCCGTTCACCTAAGCTTGGCGCAATTGCTGGCTGTATGGTGATTGAAGGTACAGTACACCGTAACCGTCCAATCCGTGTATTGCGTGATGACGTAGTGATCTTTGAAGGCGAGCTGGAATCTCTGCGCCGCTTTAAAGATGACGTTAGCGAAGTGCGCTCCGGTATGGAATGTGGTATCGGTGTGAAGAGTTACAATGACGTTAAGCCAGGTGACAAGATCGAAGTATTCGAGAAGGTTCAGGTCGCACGTACTCTGTAATTCATAGTCGTATAGGCAACGGCAAGTGCAATTGGTTGAGTCAATAACTCGATCAATTGAGCTTGCCGTTTGCTGCTTATATGGATAAGAATAAAGCTGCTCGTGCAGCACAAGGTGAAAACAATGGCGAAACAATACAGCCGCACCCAACGTATTGGTGATCAGATTCAGCGTGAACTAGCGACTTTGATCCCGCAAGAAGTGAGAGATCCACGTTTAGGCTTTATCACTATTACTGGTGTTGATGTCAGTCGTGATGTAGGTCATGCCAAGGTGTTTATCACGGTCATGGGTGAAAACTCTCCGGAAGTGATTAAAGAAAACCTTGATGTGCTCAAAGATACCGCAGGTTATTTGCGTATGCTGCTGGGTAAAGCCATGAAGCTGCGCAGCGTACCTTCACTGCATTTTCATTATGATCAGAGCATTACTCGTGGTGCCATGTTATCGGCATTGATTGAGCAAGCTGTGACTGAAGATCAGCGTAATACTGAGTCAGACGGAGAGTAAGGCGTGGTTCAGCAGGTGAAGCGTAAGCGTCGTAGTGTCAGTGGCATTATCATTTTTGATAAGCCCTATGGCTTTAGCTCCAATGGTGCTTTGCAAAAAGTACGCTGGTTGCTCAATTCCGATAAAGGCGGGCATACCGGTAGTCTTGATCCTTTAGCCACAGGTGTATTGCCCTTGTGCTTTGGTGAGGCGACTAAGTTTTCGCGCTATTTGCTCGATGCCGATAAAGTCTATGAAGCCACCATGCAGCTCGGTGTGACCACCAATACCGCTGATGCTGAAGGTGAAGTATTAGAAACTAAGCCGGTCAATGTGACCTCTGCTGATATCGAAGCGGCCTTACCGCAATTTCGTGGGGTGATCCAGCAAGTACCCCCCATGTATTCAGCACTGAAAAAAGACGGTCAGCCACTATACAAGCTGGCCCGTGCGGGTATTACTATTGATCGCCCGGCGCGTACTGTGACTATTAATCGGTTGGAGTTGCTGTCGCATGATGGTGATCAAGCGCGTATTTTGGTGTCTTGTACTAAAGGCACTTATATTCGCAGCTTAGTCGAAGATATCGGTGCGCTACTGGGCTGCGGTGCACACGTTGCTCAGTTACGTCGCACTCAAGCCGGTCCCTTTGATTTAACCCACGCCGTGACCCTTGAAGAGCTTGAACAAGCCCATGAAGAGGGCGGTGCTGAGGCGCTCGATGCCTTTATGATTCCCATGGACAGTGGTTTGCTGCATTGGCCGAGCGTGGAAATGACTGAGAATGGTAGTTTCTTCTGGCTCAATGGTCAGCCAGTGCGCGCGCAGAACTCACCCCTTGAAGGTATGGTGCGTGTGTATAACCATAATCAGGAATTTATTGGTGTGGGTGAGATGGATGATGACGGAATGGTTGCGCCCAAGCGCCTAATTCGGTCACAATGAGTTTGTTTTTTCTGGTGTGCTGAAAAGTCATTGGAAAATCTTCAGGTTGGCTGTTGGCAGGCGCGGTCACACCTCTTCTTTTGCACGGGAATATCCCGGCCTGTTCATTTTAAGGAGCCCATCATGGCACTTAGCAACGACGACAAAATCCAGATTATCAATGACTACAAGCAAGCTGAAGGTGATACAGGTTCTCCAGAAGTGCAGGTTGCACTTTTGACCTTTAACATCAACAAGCTGCAAGGTCACTTTAAAGCTAACGTTAAAGATCACCATTCACGTCGCGGTTTAATCCGTATGGTTAACCAGCGTCGTAAGTTGCTTGATTACCTCAAAGGTAAGGATCTTGGCCGTTACACGACTTTGATCGGTCGTCTGGGTCTACGTCGTTAAGACGTAAGCTGTAAGTAACGTGAAGCTGGAAGTCTGGAGTGCTGTGCATAAAGAAATTTATGCAAGTACTTTGGGCTTCCAGTTTTTCGTTTTTCAGGAGTTGATTGGGCCGATACCCACACTCTTGCAAATTTCCCCAAGGTCACATTAGAGAAGGAAGATACCGTGAATCCGGTTATTAAAACGTTTAAATTTGGTGAATCCACCATTACTTTAGAAACAGGCCGCGTTGCTCGCCAAGCCTGTGGTGCTGTATTAGTCAGCGTTAACAACGATGTCACAGTATTGTGTACTGTTGTTGGTGCAAAAAAAGCTGATCCAAGCAAAGACTTTTTCCCATTATCTGTGCATTACCAAGAAAAAACCTATGCTGCAGGTAAAATCCCAGGTGGTTTCTTCAAGCGTGAAGCACGTCCATCTGAGAAAGAAACTCTGACTTCACGTCTGATCGACCGTCCGATCCGTCCGTTGTTCCCTGCAGGTTTTAGCAACGAAGTCCAAGTGATTTGCACCGTTGTGTCTACCAGCAAGAAAACTGACCCAGATATGGCTGCCATGATCGGTACTTCAGCAGCGCTGGCGATCTCTGGTATTCCATTCAACGGTCCAATCGGTTGCGCACGTGTCGGTTACCACCCAGAGACGGGCTACTTGATTAACCCAACCTATGAACAGCAAGAAGCCTCTTGCCTCGACATGGTGGTTGCCGGTACGAAAGACGCCGTCTTGATGGTTGAGTCAGAAGCGGATGAGCTGAGCGAAGACCAAATGTTGGGCGCCGTATTATTCGCTCACGAAGAATTCCAAGTTGTGATCCAAGCGATCAACGAATTGGCTGCAGAAGCAGGTAAGCCACGTTGGGATTGGCAGCCAAAAGCAGAAAACACTGAGCTGTTAGCTGCTGTGCGTAATCAGTTTGGCGCTGCAATTTCTGATGCTTACACCATCATCGTTAAACAAGACCGTTATGCGCGTCTGGGCGAGATCCGTGAGCAAGCTGTTGCTGCACTGGTCAGCGAAGTTGAAGGCGAAGGCCCAACTGCTGCAGCAGTTAAAGAAGCATTTGGCGAAATCGAATACCGCACCGTACGTGAGAATATCGTGAACGGTAAGCCACGTATTGATGGTCGCGATACCAGCACTGTGCGTCCTTTGGCGATCGAAGTCGGCGTATTGGACAAAACTCACGGTTCAGCACTCTTCACCCGTGGTGAAACTCAGGCTTTAGTGGTTGCTACTCTAGGTACTGCGCGTGATGCACAGTTCTTGGATACCCTTGAAGGCGAGAAGCGTGATCCATTTATGCTGCACTACAACTTCCCTCCTTACTCGGTAGGTGAGTGCGGTCGTATGGGCGCAACCGGTCGTCGTGAAATCGGTCACGGTCGTTTAGCACGTCGCAGTATTGCTGCTATGTTGCCTAATGCTGATGATTTCCCGTACACCATCCGTGTGGTATCAGAAATCACTGAATCAAACGGTTCAAGCTCAATGGCTTCAGTCTGTGGTGCTTCTTTAGCACTGATGGACGCTGGCGTACCGATGAAAGCACCGGTTGCTGGTATCGCGATGGGTATGGTTAAAGAAGGCGATAAATTCGCAGTTCTAACTGATATCTTGGGTGATGAAGACCACCTGGGTGATATGGACTTTAAAGTAGCAGGTACGGCTAATGGCGTGACTGCACTGCAAATGGACATTAAAATCGAAGGCGTGACCGAAGAAATCATGGAGCAGGCGCTGACTCAAGCCTTTGCTGCACGTATGACTATTCTTGAGCAAATGAATCAAGTGATTGCTACTTCACGTACTGAGTTGTCAGCCAATGCGCCGACTATGATTGCGATGAAGATTGATTCAGACAAGATTCGTGACGTGATCGGTAAGGGTGGTGCAACCATCCGTGCGATCTGTGAAGAAACTGATGCTTCGATTGATATTGAAGACGATGGCTCGATCAAAATCTTCGGTACCACCAAAGAAGCAGCAGAAGCAGCCCGCGAGCGCGTTCTAAGCATCACTGCTGAAGCTGAAATCGGCAAAATCTACCACGGTAAAGTTGAGCGTATTGTCGACTTTGGTGCGTTTGTAAACATCCTGCCAGGTAAAGATGGTTTAGTGCATATTTCAATGTTGAGCGATGCTCGCGTTGAGAAAGTGACTGACATCCTGACTGAAGGCGAGATGATTGACGTACTGGTACTGGACGTGGATAACCGTGGCCGTATCAAACTGTCGATTAAAGACGTTGCTGCAGCGAAAGCTGAGTTAGCAGGAAAAACAGAGTAAGGTTTAACTTTACTCTGTTGAAAAAAAGCCGCCTTGTGCGGCTTTTTTTATGCTTTTAAATAATTATATTATGGGTCGAGCTGAAGTCTTGGTTGCGACAATTAAGTATTGTGAGTTTTATTCTGCCGCTGGGCTTTTTCAAAAGTGGTTGGCGCTGGCGCTGATCTTGCTGGTGTTGTGGCGACCAAGTTGGGGTTAAAGGCCTTGTACAAAACTTCAGATCAGCGTTTTACTTAAGTCTTTGAAATCTTGTTGATATTATTAGCGCTGCGCTTAATTTGTCAGGTGCTCAGTTAAGCCTGTTTACGCCGATTAAATACGTTAAGAGTGACTGCGTTTGCTGAATGCGCCCGTTATACTGTGGTGCAACGTGATTGGCGCGTTATAGGTACGCTAAGCAGCAGTAGTGTGGTCTACTTTAGATCATGAGTGATAATCTATTATTTATTAAAGGATGCACATGTTAACCATTTCTGCGGGATCATTGCTTTTGGCTGCAGCGGCACTTGTTTATTTGGTAGTCATAGGTGGTTTGTTACTAAATCGAAGTGCAAATAAGCAAGATGCACGCATTGCTCGGCCTTTTATCACCATGTTACAAGTCGCAGGGATTTCCGCTGTTGTATTTGCCATGGCATCTGTGCCAAGTACTGTTGCGCGCATTGTTAATCCGGAAATTCTGCCATTTATTATGCCGTACACTCCAGTCTTGTTTGTTATCAGTTTTGTGGTGTTTCTCAATAAGCTGGAATCGAAACGCGGTGGTTGGCATCAGGCTGCAGTGTCATTGTGGTTGGCCGCATTAATCTGTGCCGCATTTATTGTTGCGCAGTTAGTTGTACGGGCATTTTTTGCCGGCTGATTTGGGTTTTTTTATATGCTTTTGCCGTTCTAAGCATATTGCTTGTAATAGCTCGTATAGTAATCGCACAAGCTTTGTATAATTAGTAGATGGCTATATTCTCATATAAGTACTGCGAGGCATTATGTTTAATCAAGCGATTAAGAAAGAATTAGCTGGCTGCCAAAAAAAGCTGCGCGAATATGAACACAAATACAGCGCAATTGATCGATCTGTTGCCCTGATTGAGTTTGCGCTGGATGGCACAATTTTATTTGCTAATGATAATTTTCTGGCTGTGACAGGTTATCGTTTGTCAGAAATTAGTCAGGAAAATCATCGTATATTTTGCCTGTCCAGTGATGTGTCTGGTAGTGAATATAAAAAGTTTTGGGCTCGCTTAGCTGCTGGAGAGTTTATCCAGGGCCGGTTTTTACGTCTTGATAAAAACAATAGAGAAGTATGGCTGGAGGCTAGTTATACACCTATTCTAGACTCGCAAGGAGAGGTAGCTAGTGTTCTTAAACTAGCAACAGATATTACAAAACAAGTGAGTTTAGAGTTGGCTGAGCGCAGTATTATTGAGGCAATTAACCGCTCTATGGCTGTGATTGAGTTTTCTTTAAACGGTAATATTTTGACTGCTAACGATAACTTTGTAAGTACTATGGGTTATCGTCTGGATGACATCAAAGGTAAAAATCACCGCATGCTATGCCGTGCTGAATATATTCAGTCGAGTGAATACGCACAGTTTTGGGAGCGCCTGAATAAGGGGGAGTTTTTCTCTGGGCGTTATATGCGTTTGCATAAATCAGGGCGTATTATTTGGTTGCATGCAACCTATAATCCAGTGTTTGATGAGCAAGGGCGTTTGGTTAAAATTATTAAATTTGCCAGTGATATCACCGCTCAAGTTGAGCAGGAGTTAGCCGAGTCGCAAGCGGCATCCTTTGCCTATGATATCTCTGAGAAAACCAATGCCAATGCTCAGCATGGTGCAAAAGTTGTGCAGAGTACTGCAGAAGTTGTGCAAGGCATTGCTGGTGATTTAAATGATGCTGCCGACAGTATTCAGGCTGTCAGTCAACAGTCCGAACAGATCGGTAAAATTGTGTAAACCATCCGAAGTATTGCTGATCAAACCAATCTCCTGGCTTTGAATGCTGCCATTGAGGCGGCGCGAGCGGGAGAGCAGGGGCGTGGCTTTGCTGTTGTGGCCGATGAGGTGCGTAGCCTAGCTGGGCGTACTGCGCAAGCAACCTTGGAAATTGTTGATGTGGTGCAGAAAAATCATGAGTTGGCACAGTCGGCTGTGACTAATATGCAGGCCAGTCAAGTTAAGGTCGAGCAGGGTGTGCAGTTGGCTAGTCAGGCTGGAGAGTCTATTGCTGAAATCCGTGATGGCGCAATGCAAGTAGTTGAAGCCATTGGTCGGTTTCGCAGCACAATAAATCATTAATCAAGGCGCAGTATTAGCATAATTATCAGTCGGCTTAAAAATATCATGCACAGGGAAGGCGTGATAGTTTAAGCGATTGAATAAAAAGTGTTGTTATTGACGGGCCTTGATAAGTGATCAGGCATTAAAAAACCCGCATTAAGCGGGTTTTTTAATCAGCACATAAATGATTATATGCTGTTATTTAATTGGTGCCCAGAAGAAGACTCGAACTTCCACGCCCTTGCGAGCACTAGCACCTGAAGCTAGCGTGTCTACCAATTCCACCACCTGGGCATCGAAAACAACACATGACATGTCTTTCCGTGGTACAACGTGCATTACGTTACGTTGTGGTCGCGAACTATACGGCCGAAAAAAGAACTTGTAAACCCCCGTGAGCTAAAAAATCTGTTAAATTAGCCACGTAATATGGTGATGTGAACAAATATTTACGTCACCTTCTAATTTTGTAGAGTAAGGTGAATTTAATTTGACAGCCGATTGGCAATCCCTCGACCCTGAGGCCGCACGCGAAGCGGAAAAATACGACAACCCCATTCCCAGCCGTGAGTTGATTTTACATCACTTGGCCGAGCGTGGTGCACCTGCAGCACGTGAGCAGCTCGCCGCGGAATTTGGTTTGACGTCCGAAGAAGACATTGAAGCATTACGTCGACGCTTACGTGCGATGGAGCGTGATGCGCAAGTGGTTTATACCCGACGCGGTGCTTATGCGCCCGTAGATAAGCTTGATCTAGTTGTGGGTCGCGTCAGTGGTCACCGTGATGGCTTTGGTTTTTTAATTCCTGATGATGGTGGCGATGATTTATTTTTAAGCCCCACACAGATGCGTTTAGTCTTTGATGGTGACCGTGCGTTAGCACGGGTCGTGGGCCTTGATAAGCGTGGCCGTCGTGAAGGCTCTATTGCTGAAGTGGCTGAGCGTGCTCATGAGTCCATTGTCGGCCGCTATAACGAAGAAAACGGTATTGGTTTCGTTCTGCCTGACAACAAAAAAATGCAGCAAGAAGTTTTGGTCAGTCCAGGTCGCGCCAATGGTGCGCAGATTGGTCAGTTGGTTGAAGTGGCTATTACCCACTGGCCGACTCAGCGTTTTCAGGCTCAAGGTAATATTATTGAAGTGCTGGGCGAATATATGGCCCCGGGTATGGAGATTGAAGTAGCACTGCGCAACTACGATATTCCCCATGTCTGGCCTGATGCGGTCATTAAAGAAGCCAAGCGCTTTAAAGCTGAAGTAGAAGAAAAAGATAAAGAGCGTCGCGTCGATTTGCGCCATCTGCCGTTTGTTACTATTGATGGTGCCGATGCGCGTGACTTTGATGATGCGGTGTATTGCGAGCCGCGTACTGGCGGTGACTTAGTCTCTGGTGGCTGGCGCTTATATGTTGCCATTGCTGACGTATCACACTATGTGAAAGTTGACTCGGCCCTCGACCAAGAAGCAGCCTTGCGCGGTAACTCGGTGTATTTCCCTGAGCGCGTGATTCCGATGCTGCCAGAAGAGTTATCCAACGGTTTATGCTCACTTAATCCACATGTTGATCGTTTAGCCATGGTGTGTGAAATTGCTTTATCGCATACCGGTAAAATGATTGGTTATCAGTTTTACGAGGCAGTGATCCAATCACATGCACGTTTAACTTATGACACAGTCAGCGCCATGCTTGAGCGTCCGCGCAGTAGCGAAGGCAAACAGTTCTTGGCCGAATATGCAGCTGTGGCGCCGCATGTCAAAGAGCTTTACGCAGTCTATAAAGCCTTGCAGAAACAGCGTCATGTGCGCGGTGCAATTGACTTTGAAACCCGTGAAACGCACATCGTGTTTGGTGAAGATCGTAAGATTGCCGAGATTCTGCCGACTGAGCGTAACGATGCGCACAAGTTGATTGAAGAATGCATGCTGTGTGCCAACGTCGCTATGGCTAGTTTCTTAACTGATCATGAATTGCCTGGTTTATACCGTGTGCATGATGGTCCACCTGCAGAGAAACTTGAAAAATTACGTGGCTTCTTAACCGAGTTAGGTTTAACCCTAAACCGCGGTAAAGGTGATCCAACGCCTAAGGATTACTTAGCTTTATTAGAAACTATACGTGAGCGTGCAGATTTCCAGTTGATCCAAACCGTGATGCTGCGCTCGTTAAGTCAGGCTGTCTACAGTCCTGAGAATAACGGCCACTTTGGTTTGAACTACGAAGCCTATACTCATTTTACTTCGCCGATTCGCCGCTACGCTGATTTGCTTAATCACCGTGCTGTGCGTCATATCGTGCGCTCACGCCAGAAAACTGAACATGTGCAGCGCGTGGGTGCGCGTAGTTTGCCTAAAGCGCAAATTTACCCTTATGAAATGCCGCGTTTAGAAGAAATTGGTGTTGAGGTCTCATTGACTGAGCGTCGTGCTGATGAAGCAACCCGTGATGTAGTGACTTGGCTGAAATGCGAATTTATGCTCGATCGCGTAGGTGATACTTTTGAAGGTGTGATTACTTCAGTGACAGGTTTTGGTCTGTTTGTCGAGTTGACTGATATTTATGTCGAGGGCTTAGTGCACGTGACGGCATTGCCGGGTGATTACTACCACTTTGATGCCTTGCATCACCGTTTAAGTGGTGAGCGCAGTGGTCGTAGCTTCCGTCTTGGTGATACCGTTGAAGTGATTGTGGCGCGGGTTGACTTAGATGAGCGCAAGATTGACTTTGAAATGAGTCAAGCCGGTGCCAATACTGATAAGCGTCCAGTGTCTGCGCCGAGTAAAAGTAAGTCTGCCGCAGGTAAAAAGTCTTCAGTGCCGAAGAAAGGTGCTAAGACTGCAGATGCAGCTTCAGCTTCGAAAGCCAAGCCTAAGAGCAGTAAGCGTAAAGTCGTTAGCAAATCTATTAAGGCAGGCCATTATGAATGATTTAGAAAACGTTTATGGCGTTCACGCAGTAGAAGCCTTGCTGCGTCATCACCCTAAGCGCGTTAAACAGTTGATTTTAGCCGATGGCCGCAGTGATGATCCACGTATCCAAGTCTTACGCCAGTTGGCTGATGAAGCACGCGTGCAAAGCAACACCATTACTCGCAAGGAAATGGATGAGCAAATTGCTGGTGTGCACCAGGGTGTAGTGGCTAAAGTCAGCCCCAGCCAAATCTGGGGTGAGCAAATGCTCGATGAGTTACTTGATCGCCTTGAAGTACCCCCTTTGTTACTGGTGCTTGATGGCGTGACTGATCCGCATAACCTCGGTGCTGTCTTGCGTACTGCTGATGCGGCGGGTGTGCATGCAGTGATTATCCCTAAGGATAAATCAGCTACTCTGAACGCTACGGTGCGAAAAGTGGCCTGCGGTGCCGCGGAAGTTGTGCCTTTGGTTGCCGTGACTAACCTTGCGCGTGCGCTAGAAAAGTTGCGCCAGAAAGGTCTGTGGGTTGTAGGTACGGCGGGTGATGCTGAGCAGACTTTGTATCAGCAAGATATGACCGGCCCTCTGATTGTAGTGATGGGCGCTGAAGGTACTGGAATGCGCCGCCTGACACGTGAGCATTGTGACTATCTAGTGCACCTGCCAATGCAGGGTACTGTAAGCAGTCTGAACGTTTCCGTGGCTACCGGTGTATGTTTATTTGAAGCACAACGTCAGCGCACCATTAAAAAATAAGTTTTACAGGTTTATCTGACCTTTTATCAGACTAACCTTGCTTAGCGGGACGTGCTTCTTTAGAATACGTCCCTTGCATTACGCGTACTACCCATGTGGTTGTTAATGCAAATTTCATCAACTCCTTGTCTGACCGCATGGTGCGGCAGGCTACAACCCGTAAGGAGCATCTATGCGTCATTACGAAATAGTGTTCTTGGTCCACCCGGATCAAAGCGAACAAGTCGGCGGTATGGTAGAGCGTTACACCAAACTGATCGAAGAAGATGGTGGTAAAGTTCATCGTCAAGAAGACTGGGGCCGTCGCCAATTAGCATACGCTATTGATGATATCCATAAAGCTCACTACATCTTGCTCAACGTTGAGTGCAGCAGCAAAGCTTTAGCAGAACTGGAAGACAGTTTCCGCTACAACGATGCCGTATTGCGCAACTTGATCATCCGTCGCGATGAAGCGGTTACTGAACAGTCTGAGATGTTGAAGGCTGAAGAAAACCGTACTGAGCGTCGTGAGCGTCGTGAACGTCCTGACACTGCTGAAGACACCGATGAAGATGGTGACGATGACAGTGACAACGACAACGATGTTGACGAGTAATCCTAGAGCTAATTGAGGAGCCACTTTCATGGCACGTTTTTTCCGCCGTCGTAAATTTTGCCGTTTTACAGCTGAAGATGTAAAAGAAATCGATTACAAAGATTTAAATACATTGAAAGCTTATGTATCAGAAACTGGCAAGATTGTACCAAGCCGTATTACTGGCACTAAAGCTAGATATCAGCGCCAATTGTCAACTGCAATCAAACGCGCACGCTTTTTAGCTCTGCTGCCATACACCGACAGTCACACAAATTAATTGTTTGGCTGTACCGTATAAATGGATAGATTAGAGCATGCGTAGACTCGCTGAATATATTATGCGTGGGCGTATGCAAGCCATCTCTGTGGTGGCTTTAGCATCCGCTTTGCCTATGATGTTTTGGCTCAGCGCTGCTGCTGTAAGTTTAGTGTTATTAAGGCGTGGTCTAGCGGATGCACTTGGTGTAATCGTTTGGGCATTGTTGCCCGCTTTGGTATGGGCCTATTTTGATGAGCCTCGACCCTTATTAGGGCTGCTGGGTGCATCAATAATGGCGTATATCTTGCGTTCAACAGCGTCTTGGTTAAAAACTTTACTTGCAAGTGTTTTGATTGGAGTGTTTTTTGCTGGGGTGTTGGGTGTTGCATTTGCTCAGCCCTTAAGTGAATTGGCAGCAGAGCTGAATGCGCTGATGCCAGAAATGCTCTCAGAGCTTTATGAGCAGTTATCTGCTGAACAGCAGTTGCAATTATACAGCCTAATTGTTCCGGTATTAACCGGCTTGATGGCCGCAGTATTGCAAGTGTTAAGCATACTGAGTGTAATGCTTGCGCGGTATTGGCAAGCAGCTTTATATAACCCAGGCGGGTTTGCAATCGAGTTTCAGCGTTTGCGTCTACCTGCGGTGATTGCGTTCCCCCTAGTGTTTGGCATGTTATTTGCGCCAAGTCTCGGGATACAGGCTGCTGTGTTAGTTCCGTTGTGCAGTATTCCGCTGCTGTTAACAGGCTTAGCTCTGATGCATGGCTTAGTTGCCAAATACCGCCGAGGTGGTTTTTGGTTGATTGGTTTGTATGTTGGCTTTGTATTGTTTATGCAGCTGATTTATCCGTTTTTAGTGGTTATGGCTATTATTGATAGTGTTTTTGATTTTCGTGGTTTACGGTCTCAAAATAATGATTCCGATGCTGCGAACGGTGAACGTTGAAATTCAAGAGGTGAGACTCAAATGGAAGTCATCCTGCTAGAGAAAGTCGCAAACCTGGGCGACCTGGGCGACAAAGTAAATGTTAAAGCCGGTTACGGTCGCAACTACTTACTAGTGCAAGGTAAAGCAACAGCTGCAACTGCAGCTAACATCGCAACTTTTGAAGCGCGTCGTGCAGAGCTTGAAAAAGCAGCTGCCGAGAAGCGTGCAGAAGCAGAAGCACGCGGTGCTCAGCTGTCTGAGTTAGAAGTGACTATCACTGCTAACACAGGCGAAGAAGGCAAATTGTTCGGTTCTATCGGTACACACGATATTGCTGACGCTTTGACTGCTTCAGGTGTTGAAGTGAATCGTAGTGAAGTACGCTTGCCGTACGGCACTATTCGCCAAACTGGCGAATACGACGTTACTGTGCACTTGCACACTGACGTTGAAGCTACAGTCAAATTGATTGTAGTTGCAGGCTAATCGCCCTATCGGTTGACTTAGGTTAACTGATGGTACAAAAGGCACGTTATCTGTATAGATGCGTGCCTTTTGTTGTTTAATAGCCTTATTAATATCAAGCCTTAGCAATACATGGTGTAAAGCATGAGCGAGTTAGACGTCCCCCAACAGTATGATTTACAGACTGCAGCCCTGAAAATGCCGCCGCATTCAGTTGAGGCGGAGCAATCCGTGCTGGGCGGCTTAATGCTAGATAATGGTGCTTGGGAGCGAGTGCTTGACCAAGTATCAGATGGCGATTTTTATCGACCTGATCACCGTTTAATTTTCCGCGCTATTGCTCGTTTAGCTGAGCGTAACGAACCTTTTGATGTGGTGACCTTATCTGAGCAGCTTGATCAAGAAGGGCAGTTGAGTCAGAGCGGTGGTTTAGCGTACTTAGGTGAGCTGGCAAAAAACACTCCTTCCGTGGCTAATATTAAAGCCTACGCTCAGATTATTCGTGAGCGTGCCACCTTACGTCAGCTGATCAGTATCAGTAATGATATTGCTGATAGCGCTTATGCGCCGCAAGGTAAAACCGGCAGCGAGATTCTTGACGAAGCGGAGCGCAAGATTTTTGAAATTGCTGAAGCGCGTCCAAAAACGGGTGGTCCCGTTGGCCTGAATGACTTGCTGACCAATGTCATCAATACCATTGATACATTATTTAACAGTGATGAAGCCATCACCGGTATTTCTACAGGTTTTACTGATTTAGATGAAAAAACCAGTGGTTTGCAGCCGGCGGATTTAATTATTGTTGCTGGTCGTCCATCCATGGGTAAAACCACCTTTGCGATGAACCTAGTAGAGAACGCCTTGATGCGTTCCGATAAAGTGATTTTAGTCTATTCGTTGGAGATGCCAGCCGAGTCACTGGTGATGCGTATGCTGTCATCGCTGGGTCGTATTGACCAAACTAAAGTACGTTCCGGTCGACTGGATGAGGATGATTGGCCGCGCCTGACCTCAGCAGTGAACTTGTTGCAAGAGCGCAAGCTGTTTATTGATGACTCCGCGGGTATCAGCCCCTCTGATATGCGTGCGCGTACTCGCCGGTTGGCTCGTGAGCATGGAGAGATCGGCTTAATTATGGTCGACTACCTGCAATTGATGCAGCTTGGCGGTAGTGGTAGTGATAACCGCACCAACGAGATTTCGGAAATTTCGCGCTCGTTAAAAGCCTTAGCCAAAGAGTTTAACTGCCCAGTGGTTGCGTTATCGCAGTTGAACCGTTCGCTGGAGCAGCGCCCCAATAAGCGTCCGATTAACTCTGACTTACGTGAGTCTGGAGCTATTGAGCAAGATGCGGACGTGATTATGTTTGTTTACCGTGATGAGGTTTATCATCCTGAAACAGAATACAAAGGTGTAGCTGAAGTGATTATTGGTAAGCAGCGTAATGGCCCCATTGGTACCGTGCGTTTAGCCTTCCAAGGTAAATTCACTCGCTTTGATAACTTAGCTCCGGGCAGCTATCAGTTTGATGATGACTGATTAGTAGTTTCAGGTTTGATTGATTACGCCAACCTCAGTCCTTGCTGCGGTTGGCGTTTTTTTTGTTGGCTGAGTCTAAAATAAGTTATGCAGGACATTATGGGGCGGTGATGCATAGGCGAGTTAGGGCATTTAGCTGCGACGAATCACCCAAACCCCGCCGAGTATCAGCATCAGTCCAGCTATTTTGCCTAGATTGATGGGGATTTCTTTGTAACCGATCCAGCCTTGATGATCGAGAAATACAGCACTGCCTAATTGGCCAAGTAACACCAGCGCCATGAATAAGAGGGCACCGATGCGCGGCGCAACAAAAGCAGCGGTAAATACAAAGAAAGCGCCCATTAAACCACCCGCCCAGTGCCACCAGTGTAGACCTTTAAGGGTGTCAAAGCTGACGCTGTCGCGTTGGATTAAAGCTAAAATCAGTAGAGCCAGTGTCCCTACTGAAAATGAGATAGTTGCAGCGTTTAATGCACTGCAGACTTCTTTGGCAAGCAGGCCGTTGATGCCTGCTTGCATCGGCATTAAAGCACCAGATACAAGTGCCATAGCGAGCAGTGACCAATAAATTTGTGGTGACATAGCTAACCCTAGAACACAGTGATAGATAACTATCTTGCCATAAAACAGGGTGTTTAGGCCGCCTTATAGCAAGTTCAATGTTGAGCGTGATGGATTAGTGTGGTGGAAAATGTTGCAAGATATTCTCTACTTGCTGGCGAAGTTTAGCCTCGCGAGCTTCAGGTCGGGTACGTTGCTGTGGCAGAATCCAGCTATCACTGCCACGCCAGATCAGTTTCTGGTTTGTGCTATCTAAAATATCAATTTGTAGTTTTTGGATGTGCTGAGTTATTTCATAGGAGTCTATGCGCATGCTGGGTCCCCATAGTGGGCCCCAATAATGACTTTGGTTGATGTCGGTCAGTTGCTTTTGGCTTTCATGAATCAGCCAGGCGCGTACTTGTATGGGGGCAGTGTCGCTTTGCTTTAGACCTTGTTGTAGCAGCTGTTGAGTGATCGCTTGATGTAGGCGTGCAGCATCCAAATCGCTTTTGCTTTCAGCGGTATCGGGCGCAAATTGGATAGCAGGTTCAGCCCATTGCCAACTGTATACTGCTGGATAGTTATAGCCAGCTTGATAGTCCAGTTCAGCAAGATTGTTGGTCTGACATGCACCTAAAGTTAAGAAACTGAGCAAGAGCAAGTAACGAATCATCATCAAACTCTCCAGAAATGAGCAGCAGGTATGGTTTTTTGTTCGGGTTTTGGCAGTGGCTCTGTTAGGATACTGCACTGATATTGACTCTCATTCTACCGTATTATGCGGTTTTTTTATTTGCCAATGGAGGCATGCATGTCTGTTTTAGATCTGAGTACTGATGAAGCTCGTGTAAGTTATGGTATTGGTCGTCAAATGGGTGACCAACTGCGTCAAAACCCACCACCAGGTATCAGCATTGATGCTGTAGTTGCAGGTTTGCGTGCTGCGTTTGCTGGTGAAGACAGTGCTGTTTCAGGTGAAGACCTGAATGCCAGCTTTACAGTGATCCGTGAGCGTATGGAAGCTGAAGCTGAAGTTAAAGCACAAGCGGCGGCATCTGCTGGTATCGAATTCTTAAAAGAGAATGCGAAGAAAGACGGCGTGACGACTTTAGAGTCAGGTCTGCAGTATGAAGTGATTACTAGCGGTGAAGGCGCTCAGCCAACCCGCGAGAGCACTGTGCGTACTCACTACCACGGTACTTTAATTGATGGTTCAGTATTCGATAGCTCTTACGATCGTGGTGAGCCAGCAGAGTTCCCAGTATCGGGTGTGATTGCGGGCTGGACTGAAGCACTGCAGTTAATGAACTGTGGTAGTAAGTGGCGTTTATATGTTCCAAGTGAGTTGGCCTATGCCGGTCAAGCGGTGGGTACTATCCCTGCACACAGCACGCTAGTGTTTGATGTTGAGTTGCTTGAAATTGTAAGCTAACTGCTTGCAGTGGCTGCTATGCCTGAGCGTGTTGCTTGGGCGTGGCACATTAAAAACAGCTGGCGTACATGTTCTTTGATTTTCCAAGGTTCCGGGCTGTTTAAATCATGTATATCTAGCGCGCCTTGTTCGCGCAATTCTTCTAATTCTTTGCCTTCGACTTGTACGCAAATATTGCCGGTTAAACGGTTAATAATGCGTAGGTAAGGTTGTGGGCGATCGAGCCAAGCATCAATAAAGTAGGTCATGTTGTGATCCTCGAGTAGAGTATTAAATCGTCAGATGAGAATACTTATCATTAGCGTTAAGTGCAAGTGGCTTGTTGATTTGATTTTTTAGCTGTATATAATGCCAGTATATTGAGTGTTGTTAGCGGTTGTTTGATTAGAGCTGGCATCGTGAGCAGGGGAGTGTGGTATGGCTAAGGCTAAGCGGATGTACGGCTGTACGGAATGTGGTGCTACATTTCCGAAGTGGGCTGGGCAGTGTGGTGAGTGTGGCGTTTGGAATACGCTGATGGAGACTATGATTGAAGCCGGAACAACGCAAAAGAGTGGTCGTGCCGGCTGGGCGGGGGATCAAACGCAGCTCAAGACCTTAGCTGAGGTCAGTATTGAAGAGGTTCCGCGCTTTTCAACTCAGTCCAGTGAGCTCGATCGGGTGTTGGGTGGTGGTTTAGTCGACGGCTCAGTCGTGTTGCTCGGTGGTGACCCCGGGATTGGTAAATCGACCATTCTTTTGCAAACCATGTGCAATATGGCGAAGACGATTCCCGCCTTATATGTCACTGGTGAAGAATCCCAGCAGCAAGTCGCCATGCGTGCGCGTCGTTTAGATTTGCCACAAGACAAGCTTAAAGTGATGACCGAAACCTGCATCGAGACTATTTTAACCGTAGCCCGACGTGAAAAACCCAAGGTGATGGTGATTGATTCGATTCAAACCATTTTTACTGAGCAAATCCAATCTGCACCTGGTGGTGTATCGCAGGTGCGTGAAAGTGCCGCTTTATTGGTGCGTTATGCCAAACAAAGTGGCACCGCAATTTTTTTAGTGGGGCATGTCACTAAAGAAGGTTCGTTGGCAGGTCCGCGTGTTCTTGAGCATATGGTGGATACCGTACTCTATTTTGAAGGTGAGTCTGACGGTCGTCTGCGTATGTTGCGCGCGGTGAAAAACCGTTTTGGTGCGGTGAATGAGTTGGGCGTGTTTGGTATGACTGATCGTGGCCTTAAAGAAGTCTCTAATCCATCGGCGATCTTTCTCAATCGCGCTCAAGAAGCCGTGTCGGGCAGTGTGGTGATGGCGACATGGGAAGGCTCGCGCCCCATGCTGATTGAAGTGCAAGCCTTAGTGGACACCAGTCATTTAGGTAATCCACGGCGTGTGACTGTGGGGCTGGATCAAAATCGTTTAGCGATGTTGTTGGCTGTCTTGCACCGCCACGGCGGTATTCCAACCCATGACCAAGACGTATTTTTGAACGTCGTGGGTGGGGTCAAAGTATTGGAAACGGCCTCGGATTTAGCTTTGATGGCGGCCATTATCTCCAGTTTGCGTAATCGGCCTTTGGAACATGGCTTATTAGTCTTTGGAGAAATCGGCTTGTCCGGGGAAATTCGTCCTGTGCCTAGCGGTCAAGAGCGCTTAAAAGAAGCTGCGAAGCATGGTTTTAAACGTGCCATTGTCCCTAAGGCAAATGCCCCGCGTGAAACACTGCCTGGCTTGCAAGTGATTGCGGTGACACGTCTTGAAGAAGCACTGGATGCTCTATTTGAGTAAAGTGGTGGCTGAGCAGTCACAAACATAAACACGGTTTGCCTGTTCGTGTCACAGGTGAAGCGTTACAATGTGTCACTAATAAAAGCCTAGGAGTTGTTCAGGTGTCTGTCGTCTTTATCGCTGCCTCAAAATTACCAACCCCGTTTGCTGAATTTACGATGCATGGTTTCCTAGATGAGGAAACAGGTAAAGAGCATGTTGCCCTAACCCTGGGGGATATTGCTGATGGCAAGCCTGTGCTCGGTCGTCTGCATTCAGAGTGCTTAACCGGTGATGCTTTGTTCAGTTTACGTTGTGATTGTGGTGCGCAACTTGAAGCTGCATTACGTGCTATTGCGACTGAAGGCCGTGGCGTATTGTTGTACTTACGTCAAGAAGGTCGTGGGATTGGTTTGCTGAATAAAATTCGAGCTTATAGTTTGCAAGATGCTGGCGCTGATACAGTAGAAGCTAACGAGCAATTGGGTTTTGCTGCAGACTTGCGTGATTATTCAATTTGCCAGCCCATGCTCGATTACTTGGGTGTGCATTCACTGCAATTGATGACCAATAACCCTAGAAAAGTTAAAGCGATGCAGGGAAGCGGTGTTGAAATTGCACGTCGAGTATCTCTGCAAGTGGGTCAGAATCCCTATAATAAGCTGTATTTAGCGACTAAAGCGGGCAAGTTAGGACATTTATTAGGTCTTGAGCATCAGGCTGAGTTTGAGTCGTGAAACCTGCTGAGGCACGCCGCACATTAGCTATGTTGTGGTGGTTACAACTGGCAGTCGCTTTGCTGCCAGTTTGGCTGTTTCCTTCTGCAGTTTATAGCTTAGGGCAATACAGTGAGCAGGGGTCACTGGCGTTTTTTATTGTGGCTCTGTTCTTGTTGTTTTTAAATAACCGACCCTTTCAGCGCTTTAAGCATGCTGTGATTGCCGTCGGTCAAGTACGTGATACCTATCAAGAAAAGGATGCTTGGCAAAATTTGATGCATCTGCGTTTACAGGCGTTGTGGTATGCCTGCCTTCCGGCTTGGGCTGCTGCTGTGGCTAAAATTATCGGTCTTGAGTTACCCGTAGTGGTGTTATTAGCAATAGCGACCCCTGTTATTTTCTGGCTGTATCGCACGCCTAAACAATTATCTTAAGATTTTACTGCTTCTGAGGCGCTCAGACGTTATGTTTGAGCATGATTAAGTGTGTTGATCTTTGTTGTGCTTGAGTAGTGATGGCAGTTGCCCATCATCTTTGCATACATAATCTATATGTCTGTTTTGTGTTGAATCTGCTTGAGTATTAAGGTGCTCTGCAGGTCAGGTGTTATTTTGAATAGTGGATATTATGACTTTAACTTACAGCGCCCGCAGTCGCGCGATTGAACCTTTTCATGTGATGGCGTTATTGCAGCGTGCTAATGAATTACAAGCTGCTGGCCATGATGTTATTCACTTGGAAATTGGCGAGCCTGATTTCACTACTGCAGAGCCTATTATTCAGGCGGGGCAGGCGGCCTTAGCTGCAGGCCAGACTCGCTATACCGCAGCGCGTGGTTTGCCTCAATTACGTGAAGCGATAGCGGGCTACTATGACAGTCACTACGGTTTAAATATTAACCCAGAGCGCATTATGATTACCCCGGGTGGTTCAGGTGCATTGCTCTTGGCCAGTGCCTTGCTGGTGGATCCGGGCAAGCATTGGTTATTAGCTGATCCGGGATATCCGTGTAATCGCCACTTTTTGCGTCTGGTAGAAGGCGGCGCACAACTTGTTCCTGTTGGGCCAGAAGCCAATTACCAGTTGAACGCTGAGTTGGTTGAACAATATTGGAATCAAGACAGTGTTGGCGCTTTAGTGGCATCGCCAGCCAATCCAACTGGAACAGTATTAAACCGAGAAGAGTTAGCCGCTTTATCCGCTGCATTGCGTCAACGTGGTGGGCACTTGGTGGTGGATGAGATTTATCACGGCCTCACTTACGGTATGGATGCGCCCAGTGTCTTAGAAGTGGATAACGATGCTTTTGTGCTCAATAGCTTCTCTAAATATTTTGGTATGACGGGCTGGCGCTTAGGTTGGCTGGTTGCGCCAGAAACTGCTGTGCCTGAGTTAGAAAAGCTGGCGCAGAATATTTATATCAGTGCTCCAACTTTATCGCAGCATGCTGCTTTAGCCTGCTTTCAGCCCGATACCTTGGCTATTTTAGAAGAGCGTCGTGCTGAGTTTGCTACGCGTCGTGATTATCTATTACCGGCGTTACGTGAGCTGGGTTTTAAGATTGAAGTCGAGCCGCAGGGTGCGTTTTACCTGTATGCGAATATTTCTGACTTTGCTGGTGATGCCTTTGATTTTTGCCGTCACTTTTTAGAAACCGAACAGGTTGCTATTACGCCGGGTATCGACTTTGGTAGTTACCGCTCTAAGCAGCATGTGCGCTTCGCTTATACGCAAAGTGTGCCGCGCTTGCAGCAGGCAGTTGAGCGGATTGCTCGTGGTCTAGTGACATGGAAGGCACTGCATGCAATTTGATCCAGCATTAGAAGAAGGGCGTTTATTAAAGCGTTATAAGCGTTTTTTTGCTGATATTGAGTGTGCCGATGGCAGCGTTGTTACTGCGCACTGTGCCAATACCGGCTCTATGCTCAACTGCATGGCTGAAGGCGCGCGCGTATGGTTCAGTCGCAATGATGATCCTAAGCGCAAACTCAAAGCCTCATGGGAGCTGGTGGAGACGCCGCATCGACGCGTGGCCTGTATCAATACCGGGCGTGCTAATCGTTTGATTGAAGAAGCGCTGGTCACAGGTGTAATTACTGAGCTGGCAGGCTTTACTAAGCTGCGCCGCGAGGTGAAATACGGTGAGGAAAATAGCCGTGCGGACTTTTGTTTGTTGTTCGCTGAGCAGCAGGTGTTTGTTGAGGTGAAAAGTGTCACCTTAGGTTTTGCTGATACCGATACAGCGGCGTTTCCAGATGCGGTGACCGCGCGCGGTGCCAAGCATTTACGTGAGTTGACCAACTTAGCTCGCAGTGGGCAGCGTGCAGTATTGATTTATTGCGTTAACTTAACCGGTATTACTGCAGTGCGCGCCGCCAAAGAGATCGATCCTGAGTACGCTGCAGCGCTATCTGAGGCTAAAGCGGCCGGAGTTGAGGTGTTGGCCTACGGTACAGCGATCACGCCAGCAGGGATTGAAGTGACGCATCGCTTGGATATTGAGTCGAGCTGATTTTGCACCGTAAACAGCAAAGCTTGCTCGTCAAATAGGCGAAAAAGCTTTTGTTTTATTGATTTAGCTAATAGTGCTTGCCAAACACATTTAAGCTGGCTATTATACGCACCTCTTCGAGAGACCATGGGTGATTAGCTCAGCTGGGAGAGCATCTGCCTTACAAGCAGAGGGTCGGCGGTTCGATCCCGTCATCACCCACCATAGTCTTTCAAGAAATGCGCAGTGGTAGTTCAGTTGGTTAGAATACCGGCCTGTCACGCCGGGGGTCGCGGGTTCG
>LFRM01088899.1_pt1 | contig 29302 bp, 24 predicted proteins | sample 618341 | NCBI WGS metagenome assembly LFRM01 (sample SAMN03654438, study PRJNA283298) | anaerobic digester metagenome | isolation source: pool of bioreactors CSTR01a, CSTR02a, and CSTR03a thermophilic anaerobic... | place: Denmark: Kgs. Lyngby | collected 2014-05-21 | reverse complement strand
CCATCAAGAAGAATAATCAAACCCTCTTTATGGATTAAGGAATAGAGGCTGGCATAATCTACACTACTAATTAGAGCCATTACGCCCTGATGGGCCTTGCCATGCTCATCTAGTTTTTCCCTGTCAACCCAATTATAAGGAACTTTTTTTTCTTCACAAAGCTTAATAATCTCTTGTATTTCTTTTCTATTGATATCCTTTGAAAAGGACACCCTATTAATTTGAAGAGAACTATTTAAAGCCTCTATGACTGGGTTCTTACCAATTACAACATCCATTATTTTAGAATCCTCGTTTCTCCATAGGGAACAATCCCAAATAAATACTTTCTTATAACTACTATATATCCATGTTCAAGATCAAGGCTATCAAAATTATCGGAACTTAGCTGCTTAATCTTTACAACTTTAAAAGTAGAAAATCTATTAACTTTAAACTTTTCAAGCGCCAGCTCCTTTACTACCTTTTCTTCTTCTGTGCTTGGAACATATCCATCTATAAAAAGGGACTTAATTGACAGAAGAACCAGTAGAATTAAGGTAATAACAATAAGTACCCGCTCGTTTTTACTCCACTTCTTCATAATCTTTTCCTAAGACTTCTAGAGCCATCTCCATTATTTCTTCTATCCTCTCCTGCCTACCCTGAACATAGAGGCCACCTATTAGGCACTCAAGGCCAGTAGCCCTCCTGTATTCACCTGCACTGGCAGAAGCTGGACCAGGTCCTCCCTTGGCATTCCTACCTCTTCTAAGAAAACCCTTCTCTTCCTCACTAAGTCTTTCTTCAATTTCAAGATAAACCCTTGACTGGGCGGGAGCCGCTACATAGTTCTTTGCTAGTTTATTAAGTTTCCCAGGGCTAAAAAAGCCCTGGGATAAAAGATACCTTCTAATATATAGCTCATAGACCCCATCCCCTAGATAGGCCAGCTGCAAGGGTGAATATCTATTTACTGGTGCTAGTTTAGGGCCCAAGTTGTTCCATCCTTGCTATCCTTAATACTTACACCCATGGCTATAAGCTCATCTCTGATTTTGTCGGCCTTGGCGTAATCCTTCTCAAGTTTAGCCTGGTTTCTTTCCTCTACCATGGCTTCGATTTTTTCCTTAAGTCCTAGTTCTAGCTCTTTTTCTTCAAAAAGTCCAAGTTGAAGGACCTCATCCATCCTGGCAAGGGCAAAGGCCTTTTCTCCAGAGGATAACTCCTTATCATTTAGGCACTTGTAAAGCACAGTTAAGGCATTGGCGGTATTCAGGTCATTTGCCAGCTGACTTAAGAACTCATCATAGTAGGCATCTGTTTCAACTGGAGGATCAAGTGCCAAGCACCTAGTCTTAAGCTTGCTATAGGCCTCCTTGGCGCCATCAAGGCCCTCAAAAGTGAACATTAGCTGCCTTCTATAATGGCTACCTAGTAGGAAGTACTTATAGTCCATGGGCTCATAGCCCTGGCTCTTAAGGTAATCTAGGCTTAAAAATTCACCCCTTGACTTACTCATCTTGCCCTGCTTGTCTATTAACCACTCTGCATGCCACCAGTAATTGACCCATTTTTCCCCTGTATAGGCCTCACTCTGGGCAATCTCATTGGTATGATGGGTGGCTATATGGTCAACTCCACCGCAGTGAATATCCATTCTTGGCCCAAAGGCATTCATAGCTATTACGGAACACTCTAGGTGCCAACCAGGATAACCCTCTCCATACTTAGTTTTCCATCTCATCTGCTGGTTTTCAAACCTGGATTGGGTAAACCAGAGAACAAAATCAAAGGGATTCTTCTTATTCTTATCAACAACAACGTCATCCCTAGCTCCAACCTTAAGATCCTCTAAAGATAACCTGTTAAGTTCAGTATAGTTAGGAAATTTAGACACATCATAGTAGACATTTCCGCCAGCCTGATAGGTATAACCCTTATCCTCCAGCTTTCCTATAAAATTAACATAATCATCAATATGGTCAGTTGCCTTCTCAATAATAGTAGGCCTCTTTAGTTTTAGAGCATCAAAGTCCTTAAAGAAGGCCTCGGTATAATAATCTGCAATTTCCCAAACAGTTTTCTTTTCTCTTTGGGCTCCAAGAAGCATCTTATCATCGCCCTCGTCGCCATCATCGGTAAGGTGACCCACATCGGTAATGTTCATGGCCCTTTCCACATTGTAACCAAGGGCTTCCAGGGTCCTAACTAAAATATCCTCACTGACATAGGTTCGCATATTTCCAATATGGGCATAATCATAAACGGTTGGTCCACAAGTGTAGATACTAACTCTATCATCCCTAAGGGGCACAAATTCCTGCAGTTCATTTCCCAGGCTATTGTAAAATTTTAACTTCATAGCACCTCCCCTACTTGGCTAAGTCTTTTAAGCACCATATCCTTACCCATAAGAACTATACTGGTCACCAGGTCTGCTCCATGAGGAGAGCCATTAATGCCAATTCTTAGGGGCATGTAGAGTTTCTTGCCCTTTACATTCATCTCTTTTTGGGTTGCTTTTATAGCAGCCTGAACAGAGTCCTTATCAAAAACCTCAATCTTCTCTATCTCAGAAGCAAAGAAGTCAAGAAGGGGTAACATATAATCCTCAACACTAGCCCTAGCTTCATCATCTAAGACCAGCTCCTCCCTATAAAAACCATCTATATAGTCAAGGAGCTCAGGCACCCTATCAACCCGCTCTTTTACAAGCTCAATTATTTCAAGCACATGGGCCTTATCAGTTCCAACCAGTTTTTCCTGGTCTAAAAGGTCATAGAGCCTTTCATTATCTGCCACTCTTATATAGTGGTTATTCATATAGTTAAGCTTACCTAAATCAAAAACTCCGCCACTTCTAGAGACCCTATCAAAGCTAAAGCTCTGGATCATCTCCTCCATGGTCATGATTTCTCTCTCATCTCCTGGATTCCATCCAACCAAAGCTAGGAAGTTCACTAGGGCTTCTGGCAGATAGCCCTTTTCTCTAAAGTCAGAAACGGAAACATCTCCTTCTCTTTTACTGAGTTTTTTTCTTTCACTGTTAAGAATGTTTGGTAGGTGGGCATAAAGGGGTCTCTCCCAGCCAAAATAGTCATAAAGTACTAGGTGCTTAGGCACGGAGCTAAGCCACTCCTCACCCCTTATAACATGGCTGATCTCCATAAGATGGTCATCCACAACCACAGCTAGATGATAGGTTGGAAAACCATCGGACTTTTGGATAACTTGGTCATCGCTGTCATCGGAGTTCATGGAAATCCTGCCCCTAACCAGGTCATCAAAAACTAGCTCCTCATCTCTTGGCATCTTCATACGAATAACATGGGCCTCACCAGCTGCAATCCTCTTATTAACTTCTTCTTTATCAAGATTTCTACAATGGCCATCGTAGCCATGTTGGCCAGAGGCTCTTAACTCATCTAGTCTTTCCTTTGAGCAAAAACAGGGATAGGCCTTGTCTTCTTCTACCAGCTGCCTAATATAGCCCTGGTAAATATCAAGCCTCTCACTCTGAGTATAGGGGCCATAGTCCCCCACATCCCTGACCTCTCCATTAAGATGGCTGGGACCCTCATCATGGATAACCCCCGTCCATTCCATTTCTCTAAGGAGGTTCTCAACTGCGTCCTCTACGAGTCTTGACTGGTCGGTATCCTCAATTCTTAAAACATACTTGCCCTCATTATGGTGGGCAAAAAGATAACAGTAGAGGGCAGTTCTCAAACTCCCCACATGTACATAACCCGTTGGACTGGGTGCAAATCTTACTCTAACCACTAATCCTGCCTCCTAAATATTAAATGCATCTTGCTCATTATAAAGTCGTAGCTATCCTTATCATGGGGTTTAGTACAGCCAGAACAGTCCTTTATACCTGAAGCATAGCTAAAGTTTCCCCCACACTCTTCTCCTAATAAATAAAGGGGACAGTAACAGAATAGACAGTTAAACTCCTCTTCAGGAACCCCCTTATGACAGGGAAAATACTCACATTTGGGATTGGGATTAAACTTATAATGTTCACTCATTTCTAGTCCTTTCTAATAGAACCACACCCAGGGCTCCTAGACCTTCTTTTCTACCTAGGTCCCCCATGGTCTCCGTTGTTGTAGCCTTTAAATTAATTCTATCTATACGAAGGCCAGTAAGCTGGCCCAGATTATTTTTTATCTTTTCCTTATATGGATTTAACTTGGGCTCTTCACCTATAAGAGTTAGGTCAATATTCACAAGATTATACCCCTTTTTCCTAGTCATTTCCAGGACGTCTTTAAGTATAATCGAAGAATCCAGATCCTTCCAGCGAGGATCCTTATCATTGTAGTGCTCCCCAATATCTCCAAGAGCTAAAGCTCCTAGAATAGCGTCGCTAAGGCAGTGTAAAAGGACATCTGCATCGCTGTGGCCTGCTAGGCCCAGGTGATAATCAATTTCTACTCCACCTAGTATAAGTTTTCTACCCTCAGTAAACCTATGAAAATCAAGTCCCTGACCTATCCTAATCATTTGAGATACCTCATATCCGCAGGGGAAGTTATTTTCCTATTATCCTCACTCCCCTCAATTACATAGACTGTTTCACCAAGGAGCTCTAGGGCAGAAGAGTCATCGGTTACAAAAAAACCCTGCTCCTTTACTAGGGCGTAGGCTTCCTTTAACCTACCTACTGGACTCCCCTGAGGAGTCTGAACCAAGATATGACTATCTCTATTTAAGGTTGCCTCTACCTGGCCATTCTGAACTAGTTTTAGGGTATCAGTAACTGGTATTCCTGGAATAAAGGCCCTACCACTCTTTGCCTCTGCAAAACACCTATCAAAAAGAGCATCACTTAAAAAGGGTCTGGCACCATCATGAATAAAGGCATAGTCATCATTATCTAAAAGCGCCAGGCCCTTTAAGACCGATTCCTGCCTCTCCTCTCCTCCAGCCACCACCCTGCAGCCCCTATCCACAGCCAGGGCTTCAATAAAGGGGTCCGATGTTACCACCAAGATTCCACTAAGTCTTTCATCCTTACAAAAGAAATCAAGGGTATTTTCTATAACTGTTTTCCCTCTCAGAGGTAGAAGGAGTTTATTGGTACCCTCACCCATTCTGCGACTCTTACCTGCCGCCAGGACAATTGCATAGAACTTCATAAATGCCCTCCTAGTTTCTAGCCTTAATCATACCACAGCTAGGGTCTATTTACAGCAGAAAAAAAGCCTGCTTTTAAAGCAGACTTTTCATTCTGATTATTAAATTAGGCTTCTACTACAACGTTAACAGCACGCTCGCCTTTACCGTTTCTAGTGTCTTCTTCTAGATCAAAGCTAACTTTTTGACCTTCTTGTAGTTCTTTGTAACCGTCGCCTTGAATAGCTGAGAAATGTACGAAAACATCTCCGCCGCCATCTTCTCTAGAAATAAATCCAAATCCTTTTGCTGAGTTAAACCATTTTACTGTTCCTTTATTCATTAAAGAAACCTCCTAAATAAATATTACTTCCACGACACTAAAAAAGCCCATATGTTTACATCTGTGATGTAAAAATAGGCTGGTATTTGGTACATCGAAAGATATTACAATCATACACCATAGTTTTTGGAAAGTAAAGGCCTATTTGGTTTTCTATAAAAAACTGCATCTCCGCCTACTTAACCTAAACATTAACCTTACCAATATTATCTGCAAGATAGGCTTCAGATGGATTATCTGGATTATAGTTGACTTTAACAAGGCTTCCAACTGAACTACTGCCCATTATAGCAACTTTTTTTTGACCTATAGTTATAGAACCTTTTCTAATAGGCTGACTCTTCAACTTAATGCTTTCGCGGATTTCATAGAAAGTAGAGTCCACTTCATACTCCACCGTTATGATAGTTGGAAAATCCTGGCCTTTGGATTTAAGCTGCTTTACCCTTCCCTGGGTAGTTTGAGTGCAATTAATTTGTAGTTTTTTCATAGGTAAATTATCCTCTGCCCCCTATTATAACCACTTAAGTATTATAAATCTACCCAATTTAAACCTCACAGATAGGGTTGAAGCACTCTCAAAGTTTAAGCTTTTTTACTTGGTTTAAAGCATATCTAAGTCTAACCTCAACTCTTTTGTCCTATAAACTCACCTAAAAAACCTGAAATAAGCAGGCTACTTTATTGACTTTCTAAAAGCCTAAGTGGTATCTTTTAACTAGTTTGAATTTATACGGGGGGGTAGAAATGTTTACATTATTTTCTAGGCTTGATTGGTTCTTTAAATCCCATAAAAAGCCTTATTTAATCGCCCTAATCTCTCTAATCTTTATAGATATTTTTATCCTAGTTCCCCCCATGCTGGTAGGGCTTATCAGTGATGGCATTAAGGCCTCTACCCTTAGCTACAAGACCTTTATTACACTTGTAAGCCTTCTTTTTATTCTTAGCCTAATCAATTATCTACTAGGCTATCTGGCTGACTACCACCTATTTAGTAATGCCTACTCAGCCATGCATGAAATACGAAAAAAAATCATGGAAAAACTTATAAAGCAGAATCCATTTTTCTACCACCACCACAGTAGTGGTGAAATTATGGCCCGCTCTACTTCTGATGTGTCCAGCATAGGTGACTATACTGGTTTTGGAATCATGACTCTAATGGATTCAACCTTCTACCCACTGATTATCCTCCTACTAATGCTGAGGATTTCATGGCAGCTAACCCTTATTAGCATTCTCCCCTTTCCCCTACTTATCCTTGCCTCCAAATACCTTGAGGATAAGATAGATGAGTCATTTTCAGCGGCTCAAAAAAGCACCGACAAACTTTCAGCCATGGTCCTAGCCCACGGAAAGGGCCTAAGAGTCTTACGAGCCTATGTCCAGGAAGATAGGCAGGAAGAAATCTTTGGTGAGCTAAGTAAAGAGCTTATGAATCACAGAAATGATGTATCAAAGTATGTTAGCCTTTTTAATCTAACAACTAGAGCCATACCAGGCCTAAGCTATTTTCTGGCCATGGGGCTAAGCTCCTATCTAATGGCTAAAAACCAGCTTAGTTTAGGAAGCCTAATCTCAATAAACCTCTATCTTGGAATGCTGGCCTGGCCCATGATGGCCTTTGGCGAATATATGGCTGTCAACCAGCAGGCTATAACCAGCTGGAACAGGATTGAAGATCTCCTAAACTTTGATGATGAGCCCCTGCCTGAAGGGGATGGAGAAATTCCTGGAAATATAATTAGCTTTTCCCAGGTAAACTTTAAGTACTCAGAAAGTCAAGGAATTGAAGATATAAGCTTAGAACTAGAGCCAGGTAAACACCTAGGCCTTGTTGGCCCCATAGGCTCAGGTAAGACTACCCTTATGAAGCAACTCCTGGCTATTTATCCTATTCCTGAAGGGCTTACCATAGATGGGACTGCCTTTAAAGATTTAGACTTGGGGCTTTATAGACAGGGCCTGGGCTATGTCCCACAAGAGCATGTCCTCTTTTCAAAAACCTTAAAAGAAAATATAACTCTTGGTGAAGATGGAGATGATATCCTAGAAGTCCTTGAAAGGGCGGGTTTTCTTACTGACCTAAAACAAATGCCAGAAGGCGTTAACACCCTCCTAGGCGAAAATGGTATAAACCTATCAGGAGGCCAAAGGCAAAGGCTGAGCTTAGCCAGGGCCCTCTACAGAAACCCAAAACTTCTCCTCCTAGATGATACCCTTTCAGCAGTTGATAACCTAACCCAGTCCAAGATAGAAATGCACCTAAAGAATCTCCCCCAAGATACCAGCCTTGTTATCATCAGCCACAGGCTTAGTGCTGTAAGAAACTGCTCAGAAATCCTAGTTATGGACCAGGGCAGGATAAGTGAAAGAGGAAGCCACGAAGAACTAATGAAAAATAAAGGCTGGTACTATGACCAATGGCTCAAGCAAGGAGGAAGTGATGAAAAAACTCCTGCTTAAAATTGCGCTTAAGGAGAAAAAGAACCTCTTTATTAGTTTTCTACTGGCCCTTGCCACTGTTGGCCTAGAACTCCTTTCTCCCCTAATAATTGCTAACCTTCTTGATAGCCAGCTACTTGAGGGACAAGGGGCTAGGGATCCTAGGTTTTTTGTCCTACTACTAATAGTCTATCTAACTTCAGTCCTGTTAGGAGCTAGCCTTTCTTTTTTATCAAACTACGGCTTCCAGCGCTGTGCCAATGCCATAGCCTCAAACCTCCAGAGGGAAATGTTCCACAGGGTCCAGGCCCTACCCACCTCCTACTTTGATAGCCACCCCACTGGGCATTTGGTATCCCGCCTTGTTAATGATGCCAATGATGTAAGGATCCTTTTTCAAACCGTCCTCTCCCAGATGCTACTGGCTCTACTCTACCTTGTGGGCATCTACACTATTCTTTTTATAAGAGGAAGAAGCCTTGGTTTAATTGCTTTAATCCCCCTCCCCCTTATGATAGGACTTATTTATTTTTATAGTTCCAGGGCCCAGACCTACAACACCCGGTATAGAAAGGAGCTCAGCGCAGTCAACGCCCATGTCAATGAAAGCATTCAAGGCATGGAACTAATGCAGAGCATGGGTAAGGAAAACCTCCTACTTAGTGAATATGAAGGTATAAGCGAAAAACTCTATGATACTGGCATAAAAATGACAAAACTAGAAGCCCTTGCAAGCTGGAATGCCGTAGGCTTTCTAGGAGCTTTTACTAGGGCCATTATCCTCCTAGTCTTTGGCCTAAGTCACTATAAAGGACAGGGACTTAGCCTGGGTAATATGTACCTACTAATTGACTTCACCATGAAGATATTTAACCAGCTCCAAAACATCATGCAAAGGGTAGGCCAACTTGAAAGTGCCAAGGGTGCCTATAATCACCTGGGGCAACTTCTTGATGTGAAGCCTGATGAGAAAAAAGATAAAACAATTGAATTTATGGGTGAACTAGAATTTAGGAATGTTTCCTTCAACTATGTCGAGGACCAACCTGTTCTTAAAAATATTAGCTTTCTACTTCCACAGGGAAAAACTTTGGCCATAGTTGGGGCAACAGGCTCAGGAAAAAGTACAATTATGAACCTGGTATTTGGCTTCTACCCCTACACAGAAGGGTCCATCCTAGTAGATGGCACTGAGCTTTCAAGTCTTGATATTAAGGACTTTAGGCATCAGTGTGCTATGGTACTCCAAGACCCCTATCTGATGAAGGCCAGTCTCTATGCCAACCTGGCCTTTAGTAGAAAGGATGTAACTAAACAGGAGGCCCTAGAAGCCCTTAAAGCCCTTGGAGCAGATCAGCTCCTTGAGAAATTCGACCAAGGTCTAGATGGTATGATAGAAGAAGGCGGAGCCAATCTAAGCTCAGGTGAAAAACAGCTTATAAACTTTGCTCGGGCCCAGGCCCATAATCCTAAGCTCCTTCTCCTAGATGAAGCCACAGCTAGTATTGATTCAGAGACCGAGGCCTTAATCCAAGAAAGTATTAAAAGGCTTAGTAGGGATAGGACTACTATAATAATTGCCCACCGTCTCTCCACCATTAGGGAGGCAGACCAAATCCTAGTCCTTGATAAAGGCCAGGTCATTGAGAGGGGCAATCATGAGGAGCTGGTAAATAAAAAAGGAGCCTACTTTAGACTCCTTGAAGAAGAAAAGCGGGAGGCCTAGGCCTCCTTTTTAATCCTTAAGTGACTTAACCCAGATAAGACAGGGATTCCAGGAATCCCATAGGTCGGGAAAAACTTCAAGCTTATAAAAGCCCATAGCTTTATAAAAAGCATTTGTCCTATCATACTCGTCATAGTGGCCTTCATTTACTGTCTTAACCTGGAGCAGACTATAGCTTTCTCTAGCAGAATCCTCAAGCTCCTCTACCAAGCTTCTTCCTATACCCCTGCCATGAAGCTCCTTTTTCACACCCATGGAGTGGATTTCTCCACAATCAGAGCTGGATTCCGAAAGGGCAATAAAACCCACAGCATCATCTTCTATGTAGGCTACCCAGTAATCTAATTCTCCCACCTCTTTTATGTAGCTTTCCCTGGCATCCTCAAGGCCAAATCATTCAGGTAGACCCTCAAGTATCAACCTTGTAATAGCCTTTTTAACTTCTCTATCTTTTATCTTGATTATCTCTACCATAGTCCCTCCTAGATTCCTAAAGTATATACTTTTTACAAGAGCATGTTAAGACTTTTTAATCCCTAGTGTTTTAGTCAAGATTGCGGGTATAGATAATAATAGTAAGAAATAAGGACTTAAAAACGGAGGTTTTAAATGTTTAAGCAATATGAATTATCCTACTCCTTTGATGCTCTAGAGCCTCATATAGATACCCTTACCATGGAGACTCACTATACCAAGCACCACGCAGCCTATACAAACAACCTAAATGCCGCTGTTGAAAAAGCTGGCATAGAAAAAGATATTGAGGATCTTCTGGCCTCCCTTGACCAGGTAGAGGATAAGGCTATCCGTACAGCCATTAGAAATAACGGCGGTGGCTTCTACAACCATAATCTCTACTTTGCCACAATGGGACCAGGTGGGGGTGGCCAGCCCAGCCAAGTCTTCCTAAAAAAACTTGAAGAAGAATTTGGAAGCTTTGAGGTCTTCAAAGAAAAACTAAGTACCCTGGCCCTGGGCCAATTCGGTTCAGGTTGGGCTTGGTTATCTGTGAATAAAGAAGGTAAACTAAAACTCTCCTCTACACCCAACCAGGACAATCCCCTTATGGACAAGGATGGCTTTCTACCAATTCTAGGAATTGATGTTTGGGAGCACGCCTATTACCTTAAGTATAAAAACCTAAGAGGCGACTATGTAAGCGCATTCTTCAATGTAGTCCTCTGGGATGAGGTAGAAAAACTATATAGGAAGTACACTTAATAAGAGTTTACTCTAAAGAAGTCCCTAATCTAATGATTGGGGATTTTTTCATTTCATATATTATTATCAAGGTATTTTTCATAAAGAAGGTTTAGACCAGTTTTTACCTCCTACTGATTGAAAATTTATCTTAAATTAAAACCTTCCTTTTTTTCTACTAAAAGACCCCAGCTATTGAAATATCAAAACTAGCGTGATATTATAAAAATAATAAAAATTAATTTTTTCGAGGTAAGTTTGCTACGATATTTATACATTTATTAACTCTTTCAACCTTTACCTACCTATAACCCAGTGTTCATATATTTTCGACCTAGAACCATCCCTCTCTTCCCAAAGGCCGACCGCTGACTTATTTTTCTAAGAGTCTTCTATCATAATCTTAGCGGAAACAATTCTCAATCCTACAATTCATTTATCAATACAGCGCATAGATTTCCTATAGGCCTGTTTATAATCCCGATTTTCAAATCATATGAAGACTTATAGGTATAAAAGGGAGGAAATCCATGGAAAATAACAAACCCTTTTTAGGTTCTATAATAGCCTATTTTAAGAAAAGTCCTCTTGCCAAAGTGGCTGTCATTATTTCAGTGGTCTTAATAGCTGGCCTGGTGTTTTTTCTTGCTAGAGAAGGAGAAGAAAGCTTTTCCTACCTACCTGATAGAGACTATATTCTTTATGAGGAGGAGGCAGAGCCCCAGACTTTAGATGACCTACTACATAGTAAATTACCCAGTGCTGAAAGCCTACTTATTAATCCTCAAATTGCAAAAGAGCTTCTCGAGGCCAAATCAATTAATGAAATTGTCGACTCTAACTGGTCCCTATCCAGCCTCAGGGACCTAAATGACCAGCTTGATGAACTAGCAAAGGACTACCAAGCCCTGCTAGAAGATCAGGGACTAAGTGAAGAAGAGGTTGAAGAAATAAGCCAGTCTGGTGCTGAAGTCTCCCAGCTTCCCTCAAGTGATCCAAAGGAAGATAGTCCTGAAGTTAAAGCAGTTTTAAGCAAATATGAAAAAGGAAACCCAAATATTAAGCAGGCCAGCCTGGATAAGCTGGTTAAAACCTATGAGGATATTGCTAGACTTAAAAGCAAAACAAGCTCATTTTTGAAACCCACAAGTTACGATGACCTTACAGTTCTGACTCCTGAAATTGAGATAAAGGCAATTTGGGAAGATGGCCAGGTCCAGCTCCATATATTTCCTACTGGTGAGTGGCTACCAGAGGATGGCTTTAAACTCTACAGAACAAACGGAAATGAAAGGGTTCTACTAAAAGAGGGTATAGCCTCGCCTAGAAATGTATTAGAGTCTGACTTTAAGATGGAAAACTCCGACTTAATAAAAGAACTATATAAGGTAGCTACAATCAGCCAAGAAGACCTTACTAGCTTTGGTCTTAGTCAGGAAGAATTTAGAAAGGCTGCCTATGTGGCAGATCCTGAGGCTCAAAAGAAACTGATAAGCGGAGAATTTGACTTTGACAAGTATAAAGAAACCCAGATTACCATTGCTTCTAACCCAGGCTACAAAGTCCCCGATAGCGACTATGATGGCCAGGCCCTACTTGTCCAAAATAGAAAGGAAAATTCCCATCTAACAGCCGGTGGCAGGAAGTCTCTTCTATGGAGAAAAATTTTAATAGAGGACTCATTAGGCGAGTCCCTCCATCCCCTAGCTCTTAGGCTGGGTTCAAAAGGAATCCTAGAGCGAGCCCTAGAAATACTTAATGCCAGAGAGCAAATTGCTGCCCTTAGTGTAGTTGATGATGAATTTGCTGAACTTGCAGGTTTTCTATTTAAAGATGACCTAGAAGGCCTCTCCTTTAAAGAAGGAGATAGCATAAACTACTTAGTGGAGGGAGACCAGGACCACAAAAATATCAGACTGGTTATTTACGGCAAGGAAACTCCTCTAAGCCCACCTAGAAGCTTTAAAGGTTTTGGAATAGATGAAAGTGTTTTGCTGCGCTGGAATCCTCCTGAAAACCAAGAAGAAAATGAAATCATAAGTGGTTACCATATTGAGAGGAAGATTAAAGGAGAAGGAGATTTTGTTAAGATTACCTCAGAACCTGTAGTTTCTGCCTACAGTCTGGATGAAGTCAATCTCTACATAGAAAGCCCCATACATTTTGAAGATCCTTTAGATAATGGCACTGAGGTCCAGTATAGAGTTTACTCCATAGATATCTTCGGTCGACAGAGCCCCTACTCTGACATCCTTGATATAAAGGTTGAGAAGATTAGCCCTCCAACCTCACCTGGACTCCTTGCTGTAGTGCAGTCAGACCCCAAGGCTCAGGATAAGGAAAACCACCAACTTATTGAAGAGGTAATTAGTGCTAATAAAAATAAAACGGGCATAGTCCTACCTATCCTGTCTAACTCTTCAGATACAGTGCGTTTTTCCATTTATAGAGCTGAAGCCTTAGGAGCAAAGAATTTTGGCCAGCCCGAGCTTATAGCTGATATCGCCTATGATAACCCTGCAGCCCTGGAACCATCATTAAGGGATAGCGGGATGAAGGAGGAAGAAGATAATAAACCACTTGTGAAAACAGATGTAAAGCTATCACAAAATTCTTTCTCCATAACAAAGAAAAACAAATACAAATACCTGGTTCTAAAAGAGGATAGTATTGAGAATCCAGATTTAGTCTACTTCGATGGCAATGTCAAAGAAGGCACCAGCTATAAATACTGGATTTCAGCCTGGGATAGCTGGAATAATGAAAGTGCCTGGTCCCAGTCCGCCATCCTAGGTATTGCTACAGACAAGGTTCCTGAGATACCCAAGAAAATCCAAATAGAAATGCTCTCTAAAGAGCTGCCAGATTACTCAGTAATACCTGCAGGAGTCAAGCTTGATGCTTTGGTTCCTAAGGGCAATTTCGATAAATTTAAGGATCAGGGAGTAATAGCCTATAGACAGTATGATACCGACACTGAGTCTATTAAAGATGCCGATTCTTTGACCATGGGGCTAGGAAAATCCATATCAACGGACTTTTCACCTAAGCTGTTGACCATAGAGCTAGACACTCTGCCAGAGGAAAAGTATATCCACTGCTTCCTAGCTATTCTGGGAAAGGATGTTTACCCCAATCAAACTGCCTACCTCAAATGGCCGGCCTACAGCGGAGATGGCCTTGGAGGTTACGAGGTCTATAGACCCATGTTTTCCTTCTCCTCCCTAGAGGAAGCTAAGTCCCTTAATCGAAGTGAACTCCTACAGATGGGCAACTGGGTTAAACTCAATTCAGAGCCTCTCCAGGAAAATCGTTACCTGGTTGAGGGCCTGGATTCAGGTCCTGAAGCCCTACATATTTTCCTAATAACCCTCAAGCCCGAAGACACAGATGGGATTTTGGAATACAAACAAAAAATCCGCATGGAACACGATATAGATGACTACTTCGAGGATATTTTTGAAGGTGGCTATGTAAAACTGGACTGGCAGCACCCTGAAGATCCCCAGATTAAATTCTACAGGATCTACCGCAGTGAAGTTGATAACTTTAAGACTCCTAAAGAGGCCAAGGATTTAGAATGGATTCTGGTGGGAGATAATGTTAAAGACAATACCTACACAGAAAGGGTAGAACAAACCCACGCCCATTATTATTACTATAAGGTCCATTCAGTAACTCCCTGGGCTGTAGAATCCCAGGTTGGGGTCATGGATAAAATCCGTGTACCAGCTACCAAGCCCCCCGAGGCTCCTGGCCTACTCCTACCCCTTTCTAGTAAGGATGGGATAGAGGTTAATTTTACCCCAGTAGACTACTGCGAAAGATATGAAATCTATAGAGCAGAAATTCCCAAGGTCAGTGAAGAGCTCTTGGATAAATTCATTTCCAATCATGAGACAGTTTCTGAAATCCTCTTTAAGAGCCCTTCTGAAGAAGATAGGTACATGACCCACTTCTTAAGTAGAGATCTAGGCAGAAATGTTTATATTAGTCAAAATGCTACTCTTAATTCTATTAATAGGTTTAAGACAATGGATCTAAGGGTTGATAACATTGCAGATAAGCTAAATCTTGTCTCAGAGGATATAGGCCTAGCTGCCTACTCAGATATAATGGAAAAACTTGGCCCTCTAGCCCTAGCCTCCTACAGTGATCTTAGCTTTCAAATGGCTAAGGAAGTTGAGTGGATTAAGCTAGGTGAAATCCCTGCTGCTAGTGAAGATGAGATCCAGGCTGAAGGTGGAGTCTTCTACAAACCCCTATCCTTTAAGGACGAAAGTGCAAAGTTTGGCACAACCTACCTTTACACAGTCCAGGCCTGGAATGATGATAATCTAGGGTCCTTAAAGCCTGAACCTTTGGAAGCTACACCCAGGCGAAACCGTCCCTTTGATCCACTAACTGGACTAAAGGCTGAGCTAAAGGAGGGCGAAATAGCCCTGAGCTGGGATAGCCCAAAAATGGAAAACCTAGATTGGAAACAGTGCAGGGAGGATACAGTAGGCTATATCCTCTACCACAGTGACAGTGAGAATGGCGAATATTACCAGGCCAGTCCCCTTGTTTTTGAAACCAACTGGACAGATAGCACTGCCAGCATCTATGCACCCAACTGGTACCGGGCCAAGGTTCTTGACAAGGGAGGCTACCTATCAGACTTCTCAGACCCCGTCTTCTTTAAAGTGGAATTTAAGCCGATTTTCAAGCCTATTGTCCCACCTGAAATTACTCTATTAGAGTATCCCCAGGTGAATTTTGATGAGTCTCGCTACATTATCACTCAGGGCTCTAGCTTTTCTGCTCCCTACAGTCTTAAGGGTAGCCAGCCCATTAGTCTAAGCCTTAAAGCTTTTGAAAATGTATGGGATATAACAAATATTTCAGGTACAGGGGCATACAGGAAGGTGGAGGTAGAGGGCTTCTGGCTTAATGAGGAAGACCAGCTTGTTGTAGCTCCAAATAACATCAGTCCTGGTCTTTATGAAATTAGTTTAACTGCCAAAAATGACCTGGGCGAGGATGAGGACAGCTTCCACCTATCCGTAATGGAAGAAGAGAGAGTAGAAGCTCCAGAGCTCCAAAGACGGGGAGATGAATTTAGACTAACCATGATCAAAGGCTATGATTTCTCTGAACTTTTCTATGCCTATGGAACAGAGCCTCTTACCTGGTCGCTAAAACCTATATCTGAAAAGATGAGTGTACCTAAGGAAGTTAGCCTTGATAATGGTCTCTTAAAGATAGGGCCCTCCATAAAAGCAGGAAACTATAGCTTCTATATTCAGGTGGAAAACCCAGCGGGAAGTGATAGAAAAGAAGTATTCTTAACCGTTGAGGCCCTACCTCCCATTAGCCAAATACCTGAAGGAAATCAGGAGACTCTAGCCTTCAATCTAGGCCTGAACTATGAGGGCCAACCCCTTAATCTCACTACCATAGCTCTAGAACCCCAGCTAAATCTTGACATAATAGCTGCTCTAGAAAAAAGAAGCATTAAATGTTCTGAGTTTCTATTGACAGATATTAAAATAGATAGGAATGATGTTCCAACCCTACTTGGTTTAAGTGGTAGCGCCACCCTGGATATTGGAGCTGAGGAGCCCATCCCAGTTCGCTTTATAGGTGCCTTTTTTAACCAAGAACTTGGCAGTATGGTTAGGGGAAAAGTCTATATTGAAGAGGTGCTTGAGCTTGATAAAACTGGTATAACCCTCTCTAACCTAGTCGTTGATGCAGAGGAAGACAGTCCCTCTTTTGTCAGTGGGATCCTCCAAAGTACAAATGAGGATAGCAACTTATTTGGAGGCTTCCACTCCCTTGAGTTTGAAGACGAGATACTAAACTTTGGTTATATCAGAGTCAAAAAGGCTTTGCCCGAGTTTAGGTATAGGCAGTTCACCTTCTTTAATAGAGATGGTTGTATCATCAGTTTAGAACCAAAGACCAGTGGTTTTACCCTTCTACTTGGTAGTGAGACCAGGCTCAGCATGAAGTGCCACCTTGAGACCCTTAATAATGAGGGGATCTTCTTTGATAATTCCTTCTTCCTTTCCTTTGATTTAGAAGGGAAAATCAATGGGAAAATCAACTCCCAAGTTGAGCAGAGCCTGCAACTTCTTGTCCCAGGAGGATCTGCTCTTAGAATTTCAGATATAAGCATCCTCTTTAACGATGGGGAAATATCAAATCAGTCGGGTTTCAATGGCAAGCTAATCCTGCCCTTTGAGCATGGCTCAGCAGAGGGTATAGGGGCACCTGTCTCCTATGTGGGTGGTCACCCAGACGAAAATGAATTAGACCAGCTACTAGAAAGCTTCAAAGAGGGCAAGGACCTTACAGTCATTGAAAAAGCAAAGCTAATAGACAGTTTGATTAAGTATGGTAGAACCGTCCAGCAAAATGGCCTTCTAATTGTTCCAAGTGATTTGGAGCTCCAAGAGAGCTGCTCCAGTATTCCTCTTAACATTAGGGAGTGGGATGGCAGGGGCTTTTTGGTAGAGGAAACAACCATTACTCCTACTAGAATAACCAACCGCAACCTAAACATGGAAGACCAGCGTAGTCAGGCCATAGTTGTTGAAGCAAAAACAGTCAAGGTTGACCTGGATAGAGAGGCCTTTATAAAAATCAAGGATGATGGCCAGGGAACTATTAGGACTCCCAAGGAGACCCAGGAGGACTTCTGGGTGGGTATCATCTACGATGAAGGAAGTCTCAGCCTACCAGAGAGCTTTATAAGAACAAAATCCCACAAGCCCATAGTATTTAGCCTAGAACCCGGAGAAATGCTCTATGACCTAAATGGCTTCAACTATCAAAACTACCTCTATAGCAAGGCAGGAGTTGAAGCTGAATTTGGTGAAGAGCTTGGAGGCTTTGAAAACGTCAAGGTCTTTGATTGTCTACTTGACTTCTATGCCAATAGAGTCAACCTGGAAATAAATGCCAAGGTAGAAGTAGACTTATTCCAAAAAAACTGGGTTGATGTAAAGCTCTATACAAATCAAAAATCAGAAGATGGAGAAGTCGGAAAATTCCTCTGCTCAGTGGCTCCCATAGAAATAGAGGCTGCCCTGGCTGAGGGTATAGATCTAAGCATTAGCGGTGGCTGGGTAAACCCAGATGGAATGCTCTTAAATGGATCTTTTGATGTGATCATTAAAGAGATAAAAAATGACGATATTTTATCCTTCTCCCAGCTCCTAATTCCAGCTAATCCCCAGGATGCTGTAAAAGACGAAGGCAAAGAAAAAATCTATGGCACTGCTGCCCTAGACAAGCCTATTAATGTAGACTTTGAGGGTTTCACCATGGAAGTAAGAGCTTTGGATATTGAGAACATCCTAAGAGATGTTCCAAGCATTATGGGTAATCCCAAAGAGAGTCTAAATGTTTTCAGCCTTCTTGGGGCAACGGAGATTGCCGAAAATATCCCCCTTTTAGAGGAAAGTAAGGACAGGATTTCTATAGCCTGTTATCTAGATAAGACAGCTTCTAAAATTCCAGAGGTCCTCTATGAAGACTCACTTGCAGTCCTTGAAGCTAGCTTTGATGAGTGCTTTGAAGTGGAGGGTGCACTGGTACCTAAAAGCAGTGACAACCAGGAGGGTCTTGTAGAGTACGCTACTGATGATTTAATGCTGGGCTTCTTAAGCAATCTTTGCCCATCAGTGGTCAAGGTAGAGTCCCGTTTTGGCTACGACCTTCAAATGCAGCGCTGCTACTTTGCTTTGGCCATGGGAGTCTTTGACCTACCAATAGAATTTGGGGTGGGAACTCTTAAAGACTTCACTGGGGTAATCCTCTACAACATGGTGGTAGAGCGGGATAATTTACAGCGCTTTGTCATACCCACAAAGGACAACATGAAGGAGTATATAGCAAATTACCAGGTCCACCGGGAAAGCCAAAGCAACTTTGCTGGTGCCATTAGTGGAACCCTGGAAATCTTCAAACTCTGCCAGATTCAAAGGCTCTATTTTGGCTTTGAAAGAGGTCCCATAGTAGACGCTGGAGGAGACCTTTATGTCCCACTTGATATAGGAGCCCTTATAGGAGATGGAGACCCCTATACTGAAATAGGAAAGGCAGTTATCCGCTACAATCATCCAGACCGGCACTTTGCCATCAACATGGAGCTCAGCGCCAGGCTACTAATCGTCAGTATAACTGGAGATTTGGGTCTTGAGTACAATCCCAAGGTCTTCGGAGTCTATATAGGTTATCCTGATATGCTTAGGGGTCAGGTTGGTCCCTATGGTGTTGGCGTTGCCCTGGTCTTAAGACACGAAAAGGGCGAAGATTTTTATGCCATGGCCAAAAGCGAGTTCTTCTTCGACTATGATGCAAACATAAAAATTGTCTTTATCAGGGGCTATATCTATGCCGGAGCAGAGGGAAGTTACTACTTTGATAAAAAGGAACTAAGTCTTGGAGCCAGGTTGGAGGGTGGTATCAGTGGAGGCATAAAGGCAAAAGGGAAGAGGTTTAATATTATATCTTTCTATCTAGGTGCACAGGGTGATATGGTGAGTAGGGCTCCCTTCAAGAGTTGGGATGTCAGCGCTAAGTGCAAAGTTTCCTACCATCTTAACCTATATCTTTGTAAAATAAGCGGCTCTGTCAATGCCAACATAAGTACAACCCTGAAGTTACCTATTGTAAACTCGCCTGGTCCCCACTACTACTGCCAGCATACAAGCACTTTACTAGTGGCATAAAACCCAAATTAATCGAGTAGGACTCCGCCCGTTAATCGGGCGGAGGACCTCTCACACCACGGAGTGTGCGGACCACGCTGAGCGCGGCTCGAACATTTGTGAGTCTAAATCTGTACTCAGACTAGAATACCAAGCCGATTCAACCATTTTACCATCGGATTCTGTCCTATTCTCTGGTCTGAGTCCCAGCACTCGCTGGCAACTGACCAAAAGGCTTTCCTTGTCTACCTGATGAATTTTCAACATATGAGTTGCGGTCACCTTTTGGACTTTACCACTCTTTGCCAGCTCATCCGTCATATGCGACTTAGTATTGGATTCCTGTTCGTAAAGCTACGATTTCGCTACTCACTCCTCACGCCTAGGGTCTGCCCCAGCGTAGCGAGGGTACATCTCGCGATTTTAACCTTGCAAGTCGCTATGGGGAACGCCTATGACTAGGCCCCGATGGACTTTTACCATAGACTAAGAACATGCCCGTCGTACGAAAAAAGAGCGTGTCATAGGCTGACTTGCTCTTTTATAGATTTAGCTAATAATTTTATGAAAACAATTTTCAAATATCTAATAGCTGAAGGATAAAAAACTAACCCTCAAAACCTGATATTTAGGCTTCTACTTAATACTTAAAATTCTTTTTTTAAACGCCCTTATCACTAAGAAATGCTTGCTGGTAATCAGGACAATAATTATAAGAATACCCAGTGAAAAGCCTAAACCAAATCCTGATAGTGCCGAAATAAAACCTTGATCATTATAAGGAATTTGGGTCAAAATCATTGATAAAACCAAAAAGAAGATTCCTATCCAAGCAATAACATGAATTCTTTTTACAAGGGTAAATTTTTCTTCATTACTAAGATCTGCAACCCTAATAACCGTTTCTTTTAAATCCTTATCCATATCCTTTTCACGCCTTTCCCCTTCTAATAAATCACTGAGATCCACCTCAAAAATAGAAGATAATTCAAGGAGTATACTTAAATCAGGCATATTAATACCTGTTTCCCATCTAGATACGGTTCTATTGGAAACACCCAGCTTTTCAGCTAACTCTTCCTGAGTTATGCTCTTTTTCTTTCGAAGCTCCTTTATAAAGTAACCTACCTTTTTTTGATCCATATCACTTCCTCCTTAAGTCATAGATTATCAGAAACTAGAGAAAATAACAGGACATAAAGCAGGAATTAGCTCTTTTCTGTGACTAGATCGCTAGACTAAATACTTATGACATATTATTTAAGAAAAAAGGGAAATTTTTACACCCAATTATAGATTTTTCTTTAGTGTGCCAACAGGAAAGAAATAAAAGTAATTAGTAAGAAAAATAAACTAGGTATTTTTAACCTCTTTTCCTAGACTGGCAAGATTCTCAATAATGAGAATATTTCCAGATTATTGATAATAAATAATATATTCACCATGGATTTAAAAAGGGAAACTAAAAAGATCCCTTAAAAGAGATAAGTTGTGGCAAAAGAAAAAGAGGGCTCATATTAAACAAGATAAAGAGGTATTAGGATAAGTAAAGTAAAGACTACATTAAGGGGTGCTCTGAATACAAGCCTGAATTTGCAAAACAAATTCAAATTGAAAATGAAAAGCTAGAGCTTGCACTTAGGCTCAGCGAGCTAAGAAAAAGTGAGGGTTTGCACAAAAAGAATTTGCCCAAAGAATAGGCAAGCCCCAATCAACAATATCTCGAATTGAAACTGGCTAAATGAATCCTAGTGTGGGATTAGTAATTGAAATTGTCAATGGTATGGGTGAAAAATTCATACCACACTTCGAATAAGATTACTTTTATTGATTTGTGAGGCCTTTTTCTCACTGACAAATAACCAAAGAATATCCCAAAACTTAGTTTATATAAGTAAGCATTTAAATAGGGCTACTAGCAGAAAAGCACCTCTAGAGCCCTGTTTTTTTATATTACAAGTTATGAGTCTCAAGATAAAATAGCCCATTTAATCCTTCATCAAGGGATATAAATTAATAGGGTTTTATTGGCCATCATACTCTTCCACTAGGCCTCTTTCAAGGTCCTCAATTATAATTAGAGGCTGGCTTTCTCCATTCCAGTAATCAGAATGAATATATAGCTCCCTTGTAACTTCATCGAACATCTTAGCAAAGACCATATTGATTAGGCTTGCCATTTCTTCATCGGTATTAGAAATAAAGACTTTGATTTTATTTTTTTCTACCTCAAAGCCTTCAATCTTAAAGGGCCCATCTTCAAGGTCTTCAGATTCATAAAGTTTTTTAAGTTCCTCCAGGTAACCCAGAAACTCCCCCTTACTTACATGAATTTGGCTCCAGTCCAAATCACTATAATGTTTTCCCTTATCTATTAAGCCAATATTAAGCATTTCTAGATCAAAGGGCTCTGCAACTACTTTCTCTTCCTGAGACTGAGCACAACCAGCAGATAGGACTAAAAGGGTAATTAATAGACTTATAATAATTCTCTTCAATCTTTTCCTCTTTTCTATTTGGCAAATAAAAAACATATTTTTTCACTATCCTAACCATAATACCACAAACCAATTACCTTGATACCTAGGCCCTGATATAATGCAGATTCGGTTATTACAGCCTTAATAAAGAAAGGCCATCTCCTTGACATAAGGTAGGATGGTCTTAGTCATGCATACAAACTATACAGGTAACTAAGGTGTAATGGCAGCAAGGCTCGGTCATTCCAATACTTCAATGATTCTTACGATATTATTCTTTAAACTTTTCTACAATGTTCTTAAGCCCTGTCACTGCAAATGTAACTAATCCGCTGAATATAAAAAAGAATCCTATTGGCAGTAAGAAAAAATTCTCATGTAACACTCCTGCCCTATCAATATATTCCACAGAGAATGCTTTTATCAAAATAAAAACTATACCTAAGAGTAATAACACAGTCCCAATTATAATAGAATTTAAATTTATCTTTGCTTTTCTGGTCTCACTTCCATCTTTGATTAGTTTCTCGGTCATATTGTTTATTTCTTTTCCCCCTAGAATTAATTGGTCCAGCGAAAGGTTAAATGTCATAGACAGTTTTACAACCATTTCTAAATCCGGAAGATTTTTATTGTTTTCCCAATTAGATATTGATTGCCTTGATATATTTAATTTTGAATCCAACTCTTCTTGGGTCAATCCTTTTATATTCCTAATTATTCTCAATTGCTCACCAAAATCCATATTAAGGCACCTCTGCTTTCAACTAAATAATAGGATTCTTCCATTTTGTAATCAAGCAAGTGACACTTGCATCAATGGTTTTAATGCTATAGTTACTGTAATTCTATTTTTCTAGGCTTAGCTTTGTTGCTCTAGACATAGCCTTCTGCACTTCTTTTCTCCCATCTTAAGCCACTTAATCATAGCTCCTTGGCCTCTTTATATGTGAACAGTCTTTATATTAGTATCCTAAGCTTTGTGCTAAGAGCAAGATAATGCTGGTAACTAGTAGGATTTGAACCTGTATCTTGAAGCTCCATTTCATCCAGCTTTTATAGCCGACACCTGCAAGGCCAAGGCTGATTAATAGTACAGGATTGGTTGGATAAAAGAGGTTACTAAACCCATCGCCAAAGGCGTAGGCCAGGACTGACACCTGCCTCGAAATCCCCACAAGATCCACCATGGGTGTAATGAGAGGCATCACAAGAAAAGCCTTGGCAGAGCCCGAGGCAATGAAAAAGTTCATAACGAGAATAATCAGATAAATAAACAAAACGACTATGCCTCTTGGAATCAAGCTGATAACACTGATAGAAGAATAGAGGATGGTGTCCATAATCTTTGATTCCATCATGGTGTATTTGATAGAACCTGCCATAAGTATTAGAAATGCTGCGGGGAGGATGCCCAGCGCGCCCTTTCCAAACAGGCTCAGATATCGTTTTAGAGGAGTCCCGGAAGACAGGACGGATACAATACCAGCTAAAAGAAACATCAAGGCGATGATGGGCATAATAATATCTTGAATAAGGGGAACAAAACTTGAAATAAGAATGATACCAACGCCAATCCCCAAAATCAGTGCAAAGGAGAAAAGACCCCTCTCTAGCTTTTCATCCCTCTTATAGTCTTCTTTTATATTGCTGTGCTGAGCCATTTTATCAGGGTTATAGGCTAAAGAAGCCTCTGGATTCTTTTCAATCTTTTTTGCATAGCGTGAAAGAAATATAACAAGGAGAAGATAGACCACCACATAACTGACCAGTCTCACACCAATACCTGAAAACATGGGAAGTCCCGAGAGTTTCTGGGCAATGCCCACGGTAAAAGGATTGATTAGTCCCGTTGAAAAACCAAAACCCACCGCCAAAATACTCATGCCAAGTCCCACTAGGGCATCCCATCCCATAGAATAGGACAGTGCAATGGCAATTGGCACCATGGGAACAACCTCTTCAAAGGAACCTACCACGGCCCCCAGCGTCATGAAAAAGAAGGTTATCGCATAGAGCAGCTGATACTTACTGTCTTTAAAGCGATTTGTAATTTTATCCAGCATGTATTTTAGGATGCCGCTGTTCTCAAGAGCGTTGAAGGTGCCTCCGATAATCAGAAGAAAAATAATGATGGCAATCATCGTCGCCCCGCCGTAAGCTGTTAAGGCAAGTAGTGGAGAAAGAATCCATTTGACAAAGGAAATGCCTCCTTCAACACTTTTGTAGGTACCCGGAAGAATGTTCTCCTGCCCGTTTTCCATCACTCTATCAAATTCACCGGGTGGCACGATAAAGGTTAGCCCGTAGGTCAAAGCCATAAGAACAAAAAGGATCAGGACTGATGTAATAAAACTCTTAACACTGATGGTAGTACTTTGCGTTTTTTCTTCCATATCTTCCTCCACATTTTATTTCATTCTACACCAAAGCTGCTCTTCTTAACAATGTTCTGTAACGATTTGTTTTATTTATGGAGGAAAGGCACTTTTTTCTTAGGATATAATAATTGGTACTAATTAAGCTGTTTGGACACGAAATACCTAAATCATAACTTTCCTAGTCTAAAAATAAATACTTCGTATACATTCCCAACCATAACAAGAATGTTTAGGTAAAGCTTCCTTTACATAATAGGGAACTTTTACTATACTTAGATAAACAACTTAAGTGTAGCTTCCTAACTTAGAGGAGTAGAAATATGGCTGTAAGAAATATAATAAAAGAAATTAGACTAGAAAGAGGAATCAAGCAACTTGCCATGGCAGCGGCTCTTCAGGTAACTAGACAAACCATGTCAGCAATAGAAAATGGTAAATATAACCCCAGTCTAGAACTCGCCCTTAAAATTTCCAACTTTTTAAACTTATCTGTAGAAGAAATATTTTTCTTAGAAGGAGATATGAATGACTAAAATTAATATTAAATGGTATCCTGCCATTTTTGCAATACTGCATTTTCTAATAAACCTAGCTTTTAATCTTTTTAACTACTTTAAAAATGGAGTCTTCAATAACTCAATGCTACTAGGAACTGGCCTAGGATCATTCATTATACTTGCTTTAAATCTCGTCTATATCTACTTAAAAAAAGAAAAGACCCCTAAAATAGATGAAAGAATAAAATTGAACATCATAAAATTCATAGCCTATGCTTCTCAAATATTCTTCATTGCTTTGGTAATCCTCCTAACAGGAGCCAGTTACCTAGGACTGGATGCAATCCCCCTACCCTACTTATGGATTCTTGCTATATTTAACATGCTACTAGTAGGACTAGGCACTTTAATAATTAAATTCAAATAGGTATTTTTGATTTCTATTTTAACTACTTGTTTAGGAGATAGAAATTACCACAGGCATCAAATTTTTAGCCCTATTTATTTTAGTTTTTATAAAGGATTTTCTAAAGAGTTTCTTTCAAAGTGATTAATTTTACCAAATTCCCTTTTACTGCATATTACCTAATGCTACCTCATAAAGACCTCAAAGCCTATAAACATGCCTACTAGCCTAAATTTAAAAAAAGAAAACGCTGATATTTCAACGTTTCCTAATGGTTTGGCGAGGCATAGAGGATTCGAACCCCTGACACCCAGATCCGAAGTCTGGTGCTCTATCCAGCTGAGCTAATGCCCCCTAGCCTTTCAATTGTACAGGGTTGACCTGTAAATATCAAGATAGTTTAGAAGCTTTTTCTAATAAAAAAGGAAGATTCCTCTTCCCGGTTCATATATTTAAACTTCTCAGTTTATACTCCTGGCGCGCATAGAGAGATTCGAACTCCCGACTTCCTCCTTAGGAGTAGACCCGATACGATGAAACCAAGTGCAACACAGTGCAAGATAATCCTTGGAAATACAAGGTTTTTCACTGTTTCAAATCCTATCTGGTATTATGCTTCATAAGCATTTTCATAGGGATTTTACACCGTCCGATTGGCTCGAAATTAGCAAAGCTTTCGATTTTCGGTGGACGTTGCAAGTGCAAGCAAATTCCTCTATGTAACCTCTCGTTATACGAAATGATAGGAAATCCTATTCATTCTCGTGCAGGGGTGCTGGCGTTTTGGACACCTATTTAAGTCTGTTTAATATATCATTTCAAAACGAATGTTCCAACCAGCATTATTAAGAATTTCAAAGATTTTTTCAGACTCAATGATTCTATGTAATTTAGACCCGCCGAAGCAGGTCCTTTTTTATTTCAGCATGATCTCTCTATCCTCAGCGCCGAGCATATAAGCACCCTTGGCAAAAGCATCCCTTGCCAGAAGCTCTGCTACATGAACCCTATCGAATAACATCCATATAGCTTTCTCTTTCGGAGTCAGTTCATGGCTATGGTCAAACAAATGCTCAAGTCCCAATCCTTCAAGCAATGCCGACTTCGCTGCTTCGTATTCCTCAGCTCTGTCAACATATTCGTCGTTTCGTTCTTTGGAAAATTCCTCAATATTGTCAGCTCTCAAATACTCGTAATACTCGTCCATAAAGATTCTATCCATACTCGTTGACCTCCAAAACAAAAAAATAGGGGCAGACCCTTCAACAGCTCTAAACGGCATTTATATCTCCGTCATCGTAAAATTATCTCCGTCATTTTGAACTGAAATGACGGAGATGACTCCTTAAAGACGGACATAGCCAGTAGAAGGCCCCGAACCTACCTTTGCAATATAGCCACTTTTTACAAGTTCGGTCAGGGTTCTTTCTACGGTCGTTTTGCTTATATCAGGGCAACGATCCATAATTTCTTTCTTCGTGATTTTGCCAACTTTCTGATCAATTACAGCCTTAACTCTATCAGGCTTGGAAAGAGAGCGATACTTCAAGTGTTCTACACGATTTTCAAATTCGCTGTATGCTTTCAGAGTAATACCAAGATAATATTTCACGAAAGGCTCATAAGTGTTTTCTCCTTCATGCCAGCCAGTAGAGCTTGCCTGCAATGCTTCATAGTAGGTCTCTTTTGTCTTTTCAATCAGCATTTCCATACTAACATATTTGCCGACAATGTAACCTGCTTTATAGAACAGAAGGAGGGTCAACAGTCGGCTCATGCGACCATTACCATCATTAAAAGGATGGATGCACAGAAAATCCAAAATAAACATAGGGATGAGAATCAGCTTATCCATCTGACCTGCTTCCCATGCTTCCAGGAACTTGCTGCACAATTCGTCCATTGCTTCCGCAGTCTGAAATGCAGGAACCGGAACAAATCTGGCTCTCTGATTACATTCTGCATCTGTTTCTGCAATCACATTGTCTGAGTTTTTATAGCTGCCGCCTGCACCTGCCTGAGAGTATGAGTACAAATCTCTATGCAACTGTAAGATGATATTAGGTCTTGGATTGATGTGCTCATGACTTTCGTGGATAGTTGCCAGAACTTCACGATAGCCTGCGATCTCCTGCTCTGAACGGTTGCGAGGTTCCGCTTTCTGTGTTACCAATTCTTCCAATCTCTTATCACTGGTAAAAATGCCTTCGATTCTGTTAGAAGCACCTGTACTCTGGATCAACGCAACCTCCAGAAGCGTTTTTAACTCGTCCACATTCGCTTCCATAAAAAGCTCTTGTTTACCTTTATGTTCATGGATGCTTGCAAGCATCTGGACAATCTCAGGGGTCAACAGATTTGCAGGAGCATTTGTATAATCAAAATTTCTCATAAGAAAATCTCCCTCATTTCAGAATTATCTCCGTCATTTTACCATCAAATGACGGAGATTTCAATAGGCGTGACGGAGATATATTTTCCGCCTGTTATATTATGCCGCTTGCTTCGGTAAATAATACCACTTTCAAAAACATAAAATTTTTCATTTTTTGAAAGTGGATATGTAAAGGGCAACACAATGGTTGCCCGAAGGTATGGTATTATTCTTCCTCGTCGCTGTGTCTCCATTCGTGCATCATTTGCTTATAGGAGTCAAAGGCAGGAACATCATCTCGCACATAATCCATAAAAGTATGATAATCCGTGATTTCCTGTTCCAGATATACCTTAATCAGACAAGGCAGCATCGCTTCCAGGTAAGCGTCAATTCAAGGGCGCACCCATTAAAAAAACATCCAGCTGGTCTTTATTGCTCTTGACCTGTCTGGATGTTTGTTCATTTAGCGTCGTTTATTTTTTACATTCCCCCGGTATCTTATCTGACCAGGGAAGAAGGTCCACTACCTGTAGCTCCTCGTTTAGCTGAATCTCTTCAAAGATGTGATTCAAGTAGTGATAGGGCTTTAGATCATTTGATATGGCTGTTTGTATGATGGAATAAATAAGGGCAGAGGAGCTAGCCCCTCTGGGGCTTGCTGAAAAGAGCCAATTGTTCCTTCCTATGACAAAGGGCCTTATGGACTGCTCTGCTAGATTGTTACTAAGCTGGATCCTTGGGTCTTCTAAGAAGGTAGTTAGATACTCCCTCTGGTTCTTAGCATAAGTAATAGCCTTTCCAAGTAGGCTTTGGGGGAGAGTTCTAGTGGAAAGGTCCTCAAGGAAGTCATAGAAACTAGTCACTAGTTTTGCTGAGTCCTCTTTTCTCATTTCAAGGCGAGCCTCATCAGTGAGCCCCTTTTCATCAGCTCTCTTCTCCAGGGCAAAGAGTTTACTGATGTAGTCCTCACACTTTTTAGCTTCCTGGTTTTTCTTGTTAGCTTGCCATGCTTCATGAAACTTCCTCTTGGCATGACCCAGCAACCACAGAGCTTCTTACCCTCTATCTTTTTGTAGCCAGCATAGCCATCGCAGTGAAGATAGCTACCCTTCCAGTCCTCTAGAAAGATCTTGGCATTATCCCCACTTCTACTGGTCTTATAATCAAAAAGGATTACTGGCTTCTCACTGTAGTGAGAACTCCTGTATAGCCACATGTAGGATTTCTGGTTGGCCTTCCTCCCAGGTTCTTCTAGTACCTCCAGGGTGGTCTCGTCTGCGTGGAGAAGTTCCTGGTTTAGGAGCTCGTCTTTTAGCTCCTTATAGAGCCCCTTAAGTAGACCAGCTCCTTTTATGGTCCAGTTTGATAGGTTTTGTCTGCTAAGACTTATTCCTAGCCTCTTAAACTCCTGCTCCTGCCTGTATAGAGGTAGGGCCAGGGTGTACTTCTGGTTTAGGATGTAGGCCATAAGGCTAGGAGACACCAGACTCTTAGGAATCAAGGCCTTAGGGGCTGGAGCCTTTTTAATAAAGCCAGATAACCCCTCTTTATCACAGGACCTACAGCTATAGGTGTAGGTGACATGTTCCACCCTCTTAACCTGGGCTGGGATTATCTTTATCTCGGTCCTAGTCTC
>LFRM01183023.1_pt1 | contig 29336 bp, 43 predicted proteins | sample 618341 | NCBI WGS metagenome assembly LFRM01 (sample SAMN03654438, study PRJNA283298) | anaerobic digester metagenome | isolation source: pool of bioreactors CSTR01a, CSTR02a, and CSTR03a thermophilic anaerobic... | place: Denmark: Kgs. Lyngby | collected 2014-05-21 | reverse complement strand
TGATGGGAATCATTAAGAGAAAGGTCCTTTACTTACGGACTAAAGCAGGCTATTGCCTGTTATGCCATCACTATTACCAAGGGATGAATTCTAAGTTACCATGAATGCAGAGCGCTTGAAGGGAAAGACTAATCGCAATCACTTTAATAATCTTTATAAATAAAGATTATTCTGAACTGATTAAAAGAAAAAGGAGTTACCAGAATGAAAAGGAATGTTAAGAACAACGTTTGGTGGTTAGGTAAAATTGACTGGGAGCTAGATAAATTTCATGGGGATGACTATAGTGTCAATAATGGCTCCAGCCAGAATGCCTATTTGATTCAGGAAGAAAAGACGGTTCTCATTGACACCGTATGGCGGCCGCACTCCACAGAGTTTTTAGATAACCTTAAAAAAGAAGTTGATCTTGAAAAGATTGATTACATTATCGTAAATCATGGCGAGGTAGATCACTCTGGTGTATTGCCAGATCTTATGAAATTAATTCCGGATACACCAATTTACTGTACTGCCAATGCAGTAAAGTCACTAGTTGGTCAGTATCATCAACCGGACTGGAACTTTAATGTAGTTAAAACAGGAGATACCCTTGATATAGGAAACGGCAAACAGTTAGTTTTCGTAGAAATGAGGATGCTTCACTGGCCTGACTCCATGGCAACCTATATGACAGGAGATAACATCTTATTCTCCAACGATGCTTTCGGTCAGCATTTTGCTTGCGAAGAGTTATTTAATGATAAGGCGGATCAATGTCTTCTTTGGGAAGAAGCTATTAAATACTATGCAAACATTTTAGCTCCTTTCTCACCCTTGGTTAAGCGGAAAATTGAAGAAATCGTTGGGTTGAACCTTCCTATCGATATCATCGCTCCTAGCCATGGTGTTATTTGGAGAGATAATCCCATGCAAATTGTTGAAGCCTATGCTAAATGGTGTGACGACTACCAAGAAGACCAAATTACAGTAGTCTACGACACCATGTGGGATGGTACAAAGAAATTAGCTCACCGGATTACTCAAGAACTAGGCAAGTTGTCACCGGACACCAAAATCAAGCTCTTTAGTATTGCAACTACAGACAAGAATGACATTATGACCGAAGTGTTCCGTTCCAAAGCCATTGCTGTTGGGTCGCCTACTGTTGGTCAAGACATTCTATCTTCCGTGGGTGGTTGGTTACATTTCCTAAAGGAATTAAAACTCAAAGGTAAAAAGGCTGCTGTCTTTGGCTGTTATGGCTGGAGTGGAGAAGGGAATAAAGTTCTCCGTGGACTCTTAACCGAAGCAGGTTTTGATGTAACGGATTCAGAAATCAAGTGTAACTGGAATCCAACGGAAGAAGTTCTTGAAGAGGCGAAAGCTGTAGCAGAGAGTTTGGTTTAATTAGTTTTTGACAAGAAACTAAATCTCATGCAGAAAAATCCAATGAAAACAGGATTCAATAAGGCGTTAAACGAATTGTTTTAAAGAGAACAATTTTTTATAAGGCCACAAAAAGCTTGTGGACTACATTAAAGAAGACGAGGTTTCGCATTTAGTTGCGGAACCTCGTCTTCTTTAATGTAAATTCTAAAGCTTGCTTTACACCGGAGTGAAGAGTTACATCGAAATCAGAATTAAAACCCAAATATAGGTGGGGATACAACATTAAGGATCCGCAAAGCGAACTTGTTTTAAAATGAGAAGTTAGAATCTTGACCTAAGGCTTGATTTTAAGTTCGGTTACAGTTTGGGCCAATGGGTGGTCTTTGAGTTGAGCGTCATTAAAGTGGAGATAAAGGTTGTTAAAGTATTGATCTTTAAGTTCGATGATTTTTGCATCGGTTGATGTCTGAAGGTGGAAATTCTCTTCAAAAGCGCTATAGGCATCGGCGGATAGCTGAGAAAGGTAATCAATGTCAAGACGATTATGGGTGGCGTAAATCTCTTTTGCCCGATGGACGATGATGCCGTCTAAGTTAAGGAAGTTTAGGACCATGTAAAGGCTAAGGGCCAAGATGGTGAGTGGCTTGAGGATGTCTTGGATCCTTTGGAAGGCGAAGAGAATTAAAATAAGAAGACCAAAGGCAAAAAAGATCAGAGCGAATTTTACGAATAGTCTTAGGTGGGTGTAGCCGAACTCAGATTCATATAAAGCCATCTTGTAGAAGCTTGAGGCGATCATATTGGCGGTAAATATGAACATTAAAAAGTAACCGATTTTCATTGCTAGATCAAACTGTTTGTTGGGGCGAGTAAAGCTTGATAAATACCACAGCAAAAAGAGGTTAATGGCCATTACTAGGAGAAGGCTAAAAAAGCCGGATCGAGCATACTGGGAAATGCTTTGGTTCAGAGCTGTTAATTGAGTCTTGGGAAAATACAAGGATTTTAGTTGGGTAAAGAAAAACAAAGCGTAAAGTAAATCCACTGAGCCGAGGATAATCAAAGAGATTGTAGGGGAATGATGCTTGGAGTGTACGAACGGGGAATCCTTTGCCTTCCTAGTGCGAATGGTCAGCAAGACGCCTAAAAAGTAAATAAGAGCAAGGAGACTGGCGGCGATACGCCAGAGAGTATTCGTCAGTTGAAAATTATTTAAAAAGCGATTGAAAAGTCCATTTAAAGTAGATTGAAAAGCAAGATCAGAGCTGGAGAGTAGGTTAATCAGCAGATAAAGAAGTGGCAGGGTAATCAAGACGCCGAATCCGATATCCTTTAAATGTTGATTGGAGGGGGATTCTTTTTTTGACCTAGCTTGATTCCTTAATAAGGAAGGAATAAAGACTAAGCTTCTAAATGGGCCGGTGAGAAGGGAATCCAAGGTGGCAAGGAAAGGACGTAGACTAAGATTGTTATGCTTTTGAGTAGCGAGGAGCAAAACAAAGACAGACAAAATGGGCAGTGCGATGAAGTTTAAAAAAGATAAGGGGTCGCTGGCATAGATGGCGGAATGGATGGAACTACTAATTACTGCGGTGGCGGTTAGGTAAACCATCAGATCCTTTGTTTTAATCAGATCACTAAGAAACCAAAAGCCTACCAAAAGGAATACTGGCCAAAAAAGCGCTTGGTAGAAGCCCCGAGGCGCAGCGAGGTAGTGATGCGAGAAAAACCAAGCTAAAGGCAAACCCACGCCAACTAATACCCGCCGTTTTAAAATTGGGATGGATTGAATGGACTCTTTACCTTGAGTTAGAGAAGAGTGGGTTGCTTCTTGGACGTTTAAATTGTCATCTAGATTTTTGTTCTGTTCCATGTTAACCTCCACAGTTGAATATAATTTAAAATAAATAAACTTCTTGGTAATAAATATTAGATGATAAACCATTAGCAGTTATTATTTATGTTGAAGTATAACATATAATTATCGAAAAACAATATATATTTGATTACAAAAGGAATATTTTTTTTAAAAAAAAGTCTACCAGCAAAAGCTAGTTATAACTTTGGTCATTTAATTTAGACAATAATAAAGTTGGATCATGGGCGGGGTAGGAGGTTTGTACCCAGAGCAATCAAAGAAGTCGTGAAATCAAAGCCGGAAAATATGAAGGAAAACATAAAATATAAAAGTGATGGGGAAAGGAGAATTTGGCGGAGTAGGCGAGTTCAAGGGTTAAAAGAACAAAGTTGTTGACTAGGTTTTTTGAAGAAGGGAAAGGACTTTGAGAGATAAAGGACTTTAAGGGATCAGGTCCTTGGGTGGGGAGAGCGTGGCTAAATATAAAGCCGTCTTTGAGGGTGGAGAAATTATTTTTAGTAGAAAAGACTGGAAGGTATGGAATTATGGGGGGATAAGGACTATATTTAAGGAGTTTAAGGAAAGAATGTGGGGATTTAAAGGGAATATGGGCTAAAATTCGAGAAAATAGTGAAATGCTATTGTATTTTTCTTTAACATCCTTTAGAATTAGAAAGCTTGATGATTACAATGCAGAAATGCGATCGGTTCAGCTTTATTTCCTGAAGTTCTTTTGGAAGAAAAGTGTTGATACTGACTGTTGCACTGTGTTATAATGATTAGGTTGCGAAACAGTAGCGATGACTCAGGAGGTTGCTGGACTTCCAGGGAATTCCTGATGAGCAAGCCTCGGTGGAAACCGAGACGCCGGAGTCATTGTCTGTTCTTTGTGCGCTTTTTTGGAGTGACACACCCGGAGCAGTTTACGATGATACCGCTGTTGTGCGTGGAAGCAATACGTACCAGAAAAGGAGGAAAAACATGGCAACTCAGAAAATCAGAATCAGACTGAAGGCCTTCGATCATACCCTATTAGATCAAAGTGCTGAAAGAATCGTGGGGAGCGCGAAAAGCTCAGGAGCAAAGGTCGTAGGACCAGTTCCACTGCCAACGGAGAAAGAGATCATTACGGTCCTTCGTGCAGTTCACAAGTACAAAGATGCGAGAGAGCAGTTTGAGATCAGAACTCACAAGAGATTAATCGACATTGTCAACCCAACACCAAAGACAGTTGATGCTCTAATGAGACTTGATCTCCCTGCAGGAGTCGACATCGAAATCAAGCTTTAATGGTTTAAGGTAATCCCTAAAAATCATTATGACCGCAGGAAAAACTTCTGCGATCCGCTAATATTTACAGGAGGTATATTTAATGAACAAAGCAATTATGGGCAAGAAAATCGGGATGACCCAGATTTTCGACGAAAAAGGAAGAATGATTCCTGTTACCGTCGTTGAGGCAACACCCAACGTGGTAGTACAGATTAAAACTGAAGAAAAAGAAGGTTATAACGCAGTCCAAGTTGGATTCGGTGAAATCCGGGAACGTTTGGTCAATAAGCCTAGAAAGGGAACTTTCGCAAAGGCTGGCGTAACACCTAAAAGACATCTGAAGGAATTCAGATTCGAAGACATTTCTTCATATAACATTAAAGATGAAATCACAGTAGATGTGTTCGTCCCAGGAGATCGGGTTGACGTATCCGGAGTATCTAAAGGTAAAGGCTTCCAAGGCGTTATCAAACGTTGGAACTTTAGCCGAGGACCTGAAAGTCACGGATCCAAATTCCACCGTACAATGGGAGGAATGGGGGCAGCATCTGACCCAGGTAGAACCTTTAAAAACAAAAAGTTGCCAGGTCAAATGGGTAATGTCAACAGAACCGTGCAGAACCTCGAGATCGTCAAGGTCATGCCGGAACGCAACGTAATTTTGATCAAGGGTGGTATCCCAGGTCCTAACAAGGGAACCGTTGTGATCAGAAACAGCGTAAAAGCATAGGAAGGAGGACTAACAAATGCCGAAAGTTGGATTATATAATATTGAAGGTAGCCAGATTGGCGATATGGAACTAAATGCTTCTGTATTCGAAGTGCCAGTCAACGAAGCTGCAATGCATCAGGTCATCTTGGCTCTCCTTGCAAACAAAAGACAGGGAACTCAGTCAGCTAAGACCAGAGCAGAAGTACGCGGAGGCGGTGCTAAACCATGGCGCCAGAAAGGAACAGGTCGTGCACGTCACGGTTCAACCCGTTCACCGATCTGGGCACACGGTGGTGTCGCATTTGCTCCGAAGCCAAGAAGCTATCGGATGTCAATTCCGAAATCCATGAAGAGAGTAGCCATGAAGTCCGCTTTATCTTCAAAGGTTAAAGACGAAACCCTTATGGTTCTAGACTCCCTTAAGATGGAAGCACCAAAGACAAAAACTATTACAGAACTCTTGAAAAAGCTGGACGTTAAAAAAGCACTCATCGTAACAGGTGATGTTGAAATGAACGCTTACAAGAGTGTCAGAAACATGGAAGGGGTCACATTGGTCCCATGTAATAACATCAATGTTTATGACATCATCAAATACGAAACACTCATCCTAACCCAGGATGCTGTCAAAAAACTCGAGGAGGTGTACGCATAATGGCATTAAAGCTAACAAGCTGGGATATCATCAGAAAGCCAGTCATCACTGAAAAGTCTATGGCCGGCATGGAAGACAGAAAGTACACATTCTTAGTTCATGTTGCAGCAGACAAAACCATGATTAAGAACGCTATTGAAGAAGTTTTCGGTGTAACAGTCGAAGGCGTCAGAACACAGAACAAGCTCGGTAAAGACAAACGAGTTGGCGTTCACATGGGCAAGCGGGCTAACACAAAGAAGGCCGTTGTCACTTTAACAGAAGACTCTAAGTCCATTGAGTTCTTCGAAGATATGAACTAGTCAGCTACAGAAGCTGATTTGAGGAAGAGATTCCTAATATTGGCAAGTGAGCCAGATAATAAACACAGACCAGGAGGAAACAAAAATGGCAATTAGAGGTTTTAAACCAACGACACCCTCTAGAAGAGCGATGACCATGAGTACCTTCGAGGAAATAACTACCGATAAGCCTGAAAAATCACTTCTTGCACCCAAGAAGAGAAAAGCTGGTAGAAACTCGCAAGGTAAGATCACAGTCAGACACAGAGGTGGCGGACATAAGAAACATTACAGAATTATTGACTTTAAGAGAAATAAAGACGGAATTCCAGGACGCGTAGCGACCATTGAATACGATCCGAACCGTTCAGCTTATATTTCACTTATTGTTTACGCAGATGGTGAAAAAAGATACATTATCGCACCTGCAAAATTAAAGGTTGGCGACAAGATCGAATCCGGTCCAGGTGCTGACATTAAGCCAGGAAACGCATTGCCACTGAAGAACATCCCAGTTGGAACAGTCATCCATAACATTGAGCTTCAGAGAGGCAAGGGCGGCCAGTTGGCACGTTCTGCTGGATCTTCCGCTCAGTTAACGGCTAAGGAAGGCGATTATGCAACGCTGAGACTTCCCTCGAGTGAAACAAGATACGTTCGCATCGAATGCAAAGCAACGATTGGAAGCGTTTCTAATGCCACTCATGAAATTGAAAACCGCGGTAGCGCTGGTCGGACCAGACACCTAGGTTTCCGCCCTGCCGTTAGAGGTTCCGCAATGAACCCTGTTGATCACCCACATGGTGGTGGTGAGGGTAAAGCACCAATTGGACATCCAAGCCCACTTACTCCTTGGGGTAAACCGGCATTGGGTCTTAGAACAAGAAACAAGAAAAAATACTCTAACAGACTTATCGTCAAGAGAAGGAATGAGAAGTAATCCATTTGGATTGCTTTTCACCTTGAATTCTCGAAGGGAGGAAGAACTTGAGCAGATCAATGAAAAAGGGACCTTTCGTAAAGGAAGGCCTCATGAAGAAGATAGAAGATATGAATGCTAAGGGAGAAAAGAAGGTTATTAAGACCTGGTCCAGGTCATCAACCGTCTTCCCCGAAATGATTGGTCACACCATTGCTGTCCATGATGGCAGAAAACACATCCCGGTATACATCTCCGAGGATATGGTGGGACATAAGCTGGGTGAATTCGCTTTCACTCGCACTTACAGGGGTCACGCCTCTGAAAGAAAAACAAAAATGAGATAGGAGGAGTGCTAAATGTTTGAAGAAAATAATGTAAATGAAACGACTGAAGTCAATGAAGAAGTCGTTGCTGAAACAGTTGAAGCGACAGAAGCTCCTTCTACTGAAGTAAAAGAAGCTCCTAAGTCAAAGAAGTCAACTGAAAAGGATGAACAGCGTGCAGCTGGAAGAGCGAAAGCGAAAGCTAAGCAAGAAGAGCGCCGCGCAAGATTAGCCGAGAAGACTTTAGTGAAGAAAGAAAAACTTCACCTGACAAAGGAAGAAAAAGCAGAACGCAGAGCTGCTAAAGCAGCCGCTGCAGAAGTACAAACTGCTAAGGCAGTTGCTCGCTATGTTCGGATGAGCCCAATGAAAGTTAATCTCGTCATGGGACTAATTCGCGACAAAAATGCTGAAGAAGCATTGGCGATTCTTCAATATACACCAAAGGACGCAGCAAGCGTCGTAGCAAAAGTACTGAAAAGTGCAATGGCTAACGCAGAAAACAACTTGGACATGGACCGAGAAGCCCTTTATGTGACAGAGGCCCACGTTGGACCTGGTCCGATTATAAAGAGATTCCAACCCCGTGCACAGGGGCGGGCATTCCCTATTTTTAAGAGAACCAGCCACGTTACTGTAATCGTCGCAGAAAGAGCATAAGGAGGTATAAAGTTAGTGGGACAAAAAATTAATCCAAATGGATTCCGAGTTGGCGTCATCAGAGACTGGAACTCCAGATGGTATGCTGACAAAAGAAATTTTGCTGACAACCTTGTAGAAGATACAAAGGTCAGAGATTTTGTTAAGAAAAAACTCTATCCTGCAGGAATCTCTAAAATTGAGATTGAGCGGGCAGCTAAGCGGTTGAAACTGAATATCTTCACAGCCAAGCCAGGAATGGTTATTGGTAAGGGTGGTTCAGGAATTGATCAGTTAAAGAAAGAAATCAGTGCACTCGCTCCTGACAAAAACGTAGTTTTAAACATTGTTGAAGTCAAGAATGTAGATGCCGATGCACAGCTAATGGCTGAAAATATCGCAGCCCAGTTGGAACGCAGAATTTCCTTCCGTCGTGCTATGAAGCAGACCATCCAAAGAGCTATGAGAGCTTATGGTGTCGAAGGTGTTAAAACCATGTGTTCAGGCCGATTAGGCGGAGCAGAAATTGCCCGTGAGGAATTCTACAATGAAGGGACTATTCCACTTCAGACATTGAGAGCAGACATTCAGTATGGATTCGCCGAGGCTAATACCGTTTACGGAAAAATCGGTGTCAAGGTCTGGGTGTATAAGGGTGAAATCCTTCCTGTAAAAAAGAACCAGGAAGAAAAGAACCCAAGAAACTAGGATCTTTTGAAAGGAGGAACTACACATGTTAATGCCTAAAAGAGTAAAACATAGAAAACAGCAAAAGGGCAATATGCGTGGCAAGGCAACTCGCGGCAATTTTATTGCTTACGGTGAGTTTGGCCTGCAGGCACTTGAGCCTGGCTGGATCACATCCAACCAGATTGAAGCAGCCCGTGTTGCTATAAATCGATACATTAAAAGAGGTGGTAAGCAGTGGATTAAAATTTTCCCTGACAAGCCTATCACCGAAAAACCGGCTGAAACCCGTATGGGATCCGGTAAAGGTTCCGTGGAATACTGGGTTGCCGTTGTTAAACCAGGAAGAGTTCTTTTTGAACTTGCTGGTGTAGACGAAGAACGTGCCAAAGAAGCAATGAGACTTGCCTCGCACAAACTACCTATCGCCACTAAATTCGTAACTAGAAGTGATTTTGAAGAAATGGGTGGTGAAGAGTAATGAGAGCAAGAGAACTTAATGAAATTAGGACGAACTCCACTGAAGACCTTCAGGGAAAACTGATGGATCTGAAGAAAGAGCTCTTCAACCTCCGGTTCCAGCTTTCCACCGGTCAGCTTGAGAATCCGACTAGAATAAAGGAAGTAAAGAAATCCATCGCTCAGATCAAAACGGTCATGAGAGAACAGGAAATCGGCTCCTTTGTAGAGCAGTAGACTTTGAAAGGAGGTCATTAGAACATGGAAGAATTAAAAAATGAAACCGTAGTAACTGACGTTGAAGAAACTGAAGTTATTGAAGTTAATGAAACTTTAGGTAGAAAAAATAGAAAGACATTCATCGGCCGCGTTGTTTCAGACAAAATGGATAAGACCATTGTTGTCGCAATTGAAACAAAGGTGAGACACCCACTTTATGGAAAGACTATGAAACGGACCACAAAGTATAAGGCCCATGATGAAAAGAACGAAGCCACGATTAACGATAGAGTTTTAATCATGGAAACAAGACCTTTGTCAAAGGACAAAAACTTTAGACTGGTCAAAATCATCGAGAAGGCCAAGTAAGGCTTGGAAGGAGGTCAGAAATGATTCAGCAACAGAGTCGAGTAAAAGTCGCTGACAATTCCGGCGCAAAAGAAATTATGTGTATCCGAGTTCTTGGCGGATCTGGAAGACGATACGCACATATCGGAGATACAATTGTAGCTTCCGTTAAGAGCGCAACGCCAGGCGGAGTTGTTAAAAAGGGCGAAGTAGTTAGAGCAGTAATTGTTCGCACCGTAAAAGGCGTCAGACGTGCAGATGGTACATACATCCGGTTTGATGAAAATGCAGCAGTAATCATAAAAGACGATAAGAACCCGAGAGGCACACGTATTTTCGGGCCGGTAGCGAGAGAGTTAAGAGATAAGGAATTCCAAAAGATCCTTTCCCTGGCTCCAGAAGTAATATAAAGGAGTGAAAGACAATGAAAATGCATGTTAGAAAAAATGACAAAGTTGTCGTCATCTCCGGTAACGACAAGGGCGTAAAGAGTGAAATTCTTGCAGTCAACCCTAAAAAGGGTACCGTTCTGGTTAAAGATGTCAACATCGTCACAAAGCACATGAAGGCATCTAAGAATGCAATGAAATCTGAAATTATACAGGTTGAAGCGCCCATCAAATCCAGCAAAGTAATGCTGTGGTGTGAAAAGTGCAGTAAAGCAGTTCGCCCCAGCTATCGCTTCCGGGAAGACGGTGCCAAAGTTCGGTACTGTAAGTCCTGCGATGGCGAACTTTAAGAGGAGGTAACATATGACAAGGTTACAAGAAAAATTTGACAATGAAGTTGTACAGAACATGATGGAAAAGTTTGGTTACAAGAACATCATGGAAGTACCTAGACTCGAGAAGATTGTTATCAACATGGGTGTTGGTGAAGCGAAAGAGAACGTTAAAGTTCTAGAATCAGCCGTATCGGACCTCCAGACAATTGCTGGACAAAAACCGGTTATTACAAAAGCTAGAAAATCAGTTGCTAACTTTAAGCTAAGAGAACTTATGCCAATTGGTACAAAGGTTACACTTAGAAAAGCTAAAATGTATGAATTCGCTGATAAGCTGATGAATATTGCTCTTCCTCGTGTTAGAGACTTCCGCGGTTTATCCGATAAGAGTTTCGACGGAAGAGGAAACTATTCCTTGGGGATTAAAGAACAGCTGATCTTCCCAGAAATTGAATACGACAAAGTCGACAAAGTTCGGGGTATGGATATTGTATTCGTAACCACAGCAAAAACCGATGAGGAAGCCAGAGAACTGTTAAGATTCTTAGGCATGCCTTTTGCAAAGAATTAGGAGGTAGAAAGATTTGGCACGCAAAGCTTTAATCGAAAAATGGAAAAGAGAACCTAAATTCTCTAGCCGGGCTTACACAAGATGCAGAATCTGTGGAAGACCTCATTCAGTACTAAAAAAATATGGTGTTTGCCGCATATGCTTCAGAGAGCTTGCGTATAAGGGCGAAATCCCCGGCGTGCGCAAAGCCAGCTGGTAACATAGGAAAGGAGGCATATTAGATATGATGACAGATCCAATTGCGGACCTTCTAACAAGAGTTAGAAACGCAAATGATGCAGGGCATGATACTGTAGAAGTACCAACTTCCAAGTTGAAGAAAGCCATTGTTGAAATTCTTCTTCAGGAAGGCTACGTAAAGAAAGTTGATGAGTACAAAGTAGGAGTTGTTCCTATGATGAAACTCACTCTAAAATATGGCCAAAGTAAAGAAAAAGTAATTAAGGGGCTCAAGAGAATCTCAAAGCCCGGTTTAAGAGTATATTGCAAGTCAGGTGAAGTACCGAAGGTTCTTAATGGTTTAGGCACTGCCGTAATCTCAACCTCCCAGGGAGTAGTTGCTGATAAGGAAGCTAGAAACATGGGCCTTGGCGGAGAAGTACTCTGCTACATCTGGTAGAAGTTACAGCTAAGGAGGAAACTATAATATGTCAAGAATAGGCAGAATGCCGATAGCTATTCCCGATGGTGTAACTTTTACAGTGACCGACAATAATGTCGTTACTGTTAAGGGACCAAAAGGACAGCTTGAAAAAGCATTTAAAAATAATGTAAAGATCGTTAAAAACGATGACAACGAAGTTGTAATTGAAAGAAACAGCGATCTTAAGGAAGACCGTGCTATGCATGGCCTGACACGGTCACTTATTAATAACATGGTAGTAGGTGTTACTGAAGGATATCAGAAAAAACTTGAACTCAATGGTGTTGGTTATAGAGCATCCATTCAAGGAAATAAGCTGGTAATGAACCTTGGTTTCTCCCACCCAGTTGAAGTTGAAGCATTAGAAGGTATTACCTTTGAAACGCCAGCTCCAACTAAAGTTATTGTTAAGGGAATCGATAAAGAAACAGTCGGTGCCATGGCAGCGGACATTAGAAAGTGGAGAAAGCCTGAACCATACCTAGGAAAAGGTATTAAGTTCGAAGGCGAACACATCCGTCGTAAAGTCGGAAAGACTGGTAAGTAAAGGAGTGAATCGCGATGTTTAAGAAGGAAAACAGATCTGCTTCCAGAGTAAGACGTCACGTAAGAGTGAGAAGAAAAGTCGCAGGCACTACTGAAAGGCCAAGACTTTCCGTTTATCGGAGCGAAAAAAATATTTATGCTCAGGTTATCGATGACATAAAGGGTGTTACCTTGGTTGCCGCTTCAAGCCTTGACAAAGGATTTGAGGGAACCGGCGGGGACATCGAAGCAGCCAAAAAAGTCGGCGAAGCTGTAGCGAAGAAGGCAAAAGATGCCGGAATCGACAAGGTTGTTTTTGACCGCGGCGGCTATATCTACCATGGACGAGTACAAGCCCTTGCAGACGCTGCAAGAGAAGCAGGACTCGAATTCTAAAAGGAGGTAACATCAATTGAAAATAGATCCAAACACGTTGGACCTTAAAGAAAAAGTCGTGAAAATCGGCAGAGTAACTAAGGTTGTTAAAGGTGGACGTAACTTCAGATTCAGTGCTCTTGTAGTAGTTGGAGATGAAAACGGACATGTTGGTGTCGGAACTGGGAAATCCATTGAAATTCCAGAAGCCATCAGAAAAGGAATCGAAGATGCCAAGAAGAACCTCATCGAGGTTTCGTTGGAAGGAACAACCATTCCTCACGCCATCGATGGATGGTTCGGAACGGGACACGTTCTGATTATGCCTGCTAAAGAAGGTACCGGAGTTATCGCCGGTGGACCTGCTAGAGCAGTACTTGAACTAGCTGGATTGAAAGACGTTCGTGCCAAGTCATTGGGTTCTAATAACCCAAGAAACATGGTTCGCGCAACCCTAAATGGTTTGTCTGAGCTTCGTTCAGTTGAAAAGATCGCCAAGCTTCGTGGCAAAACGCCAGAAGAAATCCGGGGATAGGAGGAGAACAATGAAGATTACACTGACAAAGAGTTTGATTGGAAGAAAGAAATCTCACATTGCCACCGCCAAGGCCTTAGGTTTGACAAAGATTGGCAAAACCGTTGAGAAAGAAAGCAATGAAGCAATCGACGGAATGATCAAAGAGATTTCATATCTCTTGAAGGTAGAAGAATAATTTTAGGTAAGGAGGTGTAAGACGATGAAATTACATGAGTTAAAGTCTCCGGTAGGGTCCAGAAAGGGCCGTAAAAGAGTTGGTAGAGGTCCTGGTTCAGGCTGGGGTACAACAGCCGGAAGAGGAGATAATGGTCAGAATTCCAGATCAGGTGGCGGTACGAGACCGGGCTTTGAAGGTGGACAGATGCCTTTAATTCGGCGTATACCCAAGCGAGGATTCAAGAACCCCTTCACCAAACATTACAATGTTATTAATTTGAATCGTTTGAATATATTTGAAGAAGGAACTGAAGTAACCGAAGATTTGCTATTAGAGAAACAAGTCATTTCCAAAAGGCTTGACGGAGTCAAGGTTTTAGGAAATGGTGCAATCGAAAAAGCACTAACTGTAAAGGTAAGTAAGTTCTCTAAGTCTGCTTCAGAAAAAATTGAAGCTGCTGGAGGAAAAGCGGAGGTTCTGTAATGTTTGAGATTTTCACCAATGCCTGGAAAACAAAGGAATTGCAGAAGCGGATGCTATTCATGTTGCTTGTGGTATTTGTTTTCCGACTTGGAAATCACATCACAGTGCCATATGTTAACCCCAAAGATCTTGCTGGCCTTACCAATGAAGGCGACCTTCTTGGTTTGTACAACTTGATTTCGGGAGGAGCGCTGGGTCGATTCAGTCTCTTTGCACTGGGTGTCATTCCCTACATCAATGCTTCCATTATTATGCAGCTTTTAACCGTTGCACTACCTCCTTTGGAGAACCTCCAAAAGGAAGGCGAAGAAGGACGGAAAAAGATACAAAACTGGACGCGTTACGCTGCACTAGTTATTTCTGCACTGATGGCTTATGGAACCTATTTATTGGTTGCTAGCACAGGTGCTATATCTGATCGCAGCTTCACAGCCGTATCCTTGATTGTTTTAACCTTAGTTGCAGGAACATTCTTCCTCATGTGGTTAGGAGATCAGATTACACAGTATGGAATCGGAAACGGAATTTCTGTTTTGATTTTCATCAATATTATCTCAAGACTACCTCAGACATTACAGCAGTTAGGCTTATCAGCCTCCATCAATCCAATGACTGCCATTTTGGTAACATTGTTAATGGCTGCTTTATTTGTAGGTGTAGTTTACTTCTCCCTAGGAGAACGTAGAATTCCTGTTCAGTACGCTGGACGGATGGTAAATGGTCGCGCAATGAAAGGTCAGACTCAATATCTACCAATCGGCGTCGCATCTTCAGCCGTTTTAGGAATTATCTTTGCTATGTCCATGATGGAGTTTCCGGCAACGCTGAGTCAGCTGTTCCCAAACAACACCATCCTGACAAATATGGCAACTTCTCCAGTATGGTGGAACCCCTTTAATCGAGAAACTTGGGCTTATATTGTGATGTACTTTGTTTTAGTTGTATTCTTTGTTGTATTCTACACGGATATTACAATGAAACCAGATGAAATGGCAGAGAACATGCAAAAGTCCGGTGGATATGTTAACGGCATTAAACCTGGCAAAAAAACAGAAGAGTATCTTGGCGGCGTCTTTTTCCGCGTGGCATTTTATGCCGGTATTTTCGCGGCAGTGATTGCTGTATTCCCGTTACTCACCGGAAAACTAGATTCTGCCTATCAGCAGATGAATTTTGGTGGAACCGTTCTCTTCATTATAGTCGGAGTAGCCTTAGATACCATCAGACAGCTGGAATCTCAGCTGATGACGCGGCATTACAAAGGCTTCTTGAAATAGGAGCGTAGGAATGAAAATTGTTCTGTTAGGCGCACCGGGAGCTGGAAAAGGGACGCAAGCACAGAGTATAAGTAAGTTCTTTAACATCCCGCATATTTCCACCGGTGATATTTTTAGAAAGAATATTTCTGAAGGCACAAAACTTGGCAAAACAGCCAAGCGTTATATGGATGCCGGGCAATTGGTTCCGGATCAGCTAACACTAGATCTTATCGCAGACCGGTTAGGAATGGATGACTGTAAAAATGGTTATTTATTAGATGGATATCCAAGAACGGTAGTTCAAGCAGAGTTTTTGGAGGACATGCTGAAAAGCAAAGGTTCCCAATTGCAATGCGCCCTACTAATCGAGGTTCCTCGCGAAGTAATTATGGAGCGAATGACCGGTCGCAGAGTGTGCCCTTCTTGTGGAGCTTCCTATCATATGAAGCACAATCCACCAGAGAAGAAAGGCATTTGTGATAACTGCGGTAATGATGTAATCCAACGAATAGACGATAAAGTAGAAACGGTGGCGGATCGTTTGGACGTTTATGACGAACAAACAAAACCTCTCATCGAATTCTATGAAAAGCGCAATATTTTAAAATCAGTTGACGGCACCAGGGCAATCAATCAGATTTTTAACGACATTGTGAAAGTACTGAGTGAGGTTGGGTCAAATGATCATCCTCAAGAATAATAACGAGATCCGCAAGATGATGGAAGCCGGAAAAATTGTTGAAGAAGCCTTGCTATTAATGGAAGCGAATATTCGACCGGGTATTTCCACACTTCAGTTAGATCAGCTTGCAGAAGAATTTATAACTAAGCAAGGAGCGGTACCGTCCTTTAAAGGTTACGGCGGTTTTCCAGGTTCCATCTGTGCTTCGGTGAATGATGTTGTCATTCATGGAATCCCCTCGAAAGAGATGATTTTAAAAGACGGCGACATTATATCCATTGACATGGGAGCTGTGATAAACCGCTACCACGGGGACGCCGCTAGGACCTTTATGGTGGGCGAGGTAAGCCAAGAAGCGAAAGATTTGATCCGAGTGACGGAAGAATCCTTTTTTAAAGGAGTTGAAGCATTTCGGGTTGGCAATCGCCTAGGTGATATCTCAAACGCCATCGAATCCCATATCGTAGCAGCCGGTTTTGGCGTGGTAAAGGATTTTGTAGGTCACGGCATTGGACGCAATCTTCATGAACAACCAAATGTTCCCAATTATGGGAAAGCCGGTTTTGGACCGGTGTTGCGAGAAGGTATGGTTCTTGCCATCGAGCCCATGGTTAATGTGGGCAGTTATGAAGTAAAAGTACTAAAGGACAGATGGACAGTAAAAACGAAAGACGGTAGTTTATCGGCACATTATGAAAACACCGTTGCTCTGACTGACCAAGGTCCGCAGCTGTTGACATTAACGAGATAACGCATTGAAAATCAGTGCTGCTTAGTTATAAATTCCCTCACGGATTTATGACTATTGGTAATCAGGAGAATGATCCATGGAAGAGTTACTAGGACGGATGGTCGTGTCCACAAAAGGGCGAGACAAAGGCAAGCAATATGTGGTGATCGAAATCATCGATTCATATTTTGTTCGAGTGGCAGATGGCACCAAAAAATTAGTGTCGGCTGGCAAGCGGAAAAGCAAGCATCATATTGCCCTTACTGAATGTACTGATAAAATAACCATGGATTGGACTGACAGCAGACAAGGCGATGACCGAATAGATAAATTTTTAAGTATCGCAAATAAGGAGGGTTGATTACCTATGTCAAAAGACGATGTAATTGAAATGCAGGGAGAGGTATTAGAGGCTCTACCCAATGCCGAATTTCTAGTGAAATTGGAAAGTGGGCACTGCATTACAGGACACATTTCAGGAAAACTCAGAATGAACTATATCAAAATTCTGCCAGGAGACAAAGTGACACTTGAATTGTCACCTTATGATCTTAGTAAGGGCAGAATAACCTGGAGATCCAAATAAGGAGGTTTGAACGATGAAAGTAAGACCATCAGTTAAGCCAATCTGTGAAAAATGCAAAGTGATTAGAAGAAAAGGGAAGGTCATGGTTATCTGTGAAAACCCTAAGCACAAGCAAAGACAGGGCTAGTTTAGAATTTAAACACGGAGGTGTAATACGAATATGGCGAGAATCGCTGGTATAGATCTACCAAAAGAAAAACGAGTAGAAGTCGGATTAACATATATATACGGAATCGGAGCTTCAACAGCTAGAAAAATTTTGGCTGAAACAGGCGTTAACCCAGACATCCGGGTTAAGAATCTGTCCGAAGAAGAAGAGAACTTGCTGCGTACCTACGTTAACGAACACGTTAAAGTTGAAGGTGATTTGAGAAGAGAAGTTGCTCTTAACATCAAGAGACTTTCTGAAATCGGATCCTATAGAGGGATGCGTCACAGAAGAGGGCTACCAGTTAGAGGACAAAAAACAAAAACGAACGCGAGAACCAGAAAAGGTAAGAAGAAAACAATCGCGAACAAGAAGAAATAAGGAGGCAGGAAAATGGCAAAAGCAAAAAATGTCAAAAAGACAAGAAGAAGAAAAGATCGCAAGAATGTCGAACGTGGCCAGGCCCATATCCAGTCGACCTTTAATAACTCTATCATCACCATTACTGACGCTGCAGGAAATGCTCTTTCCTGGTCCAGTGCCGGTGCACTTGGATTCAAGGGTTCTAAAAAAAGCACGCCTTTCGCCGCTCAGATGGCAGCTGAATCAGCAGCCAAAGCAGCAATGGAACATGGCTTAAGAAGCATTGAAGTGTTTGTTAAGGGACCAGGTCCAGGCAGAGAAGGTGCAATTCGTTCACTCCAGGCGGCTGGATTGGAAGTAACCATGATTAAAGACGTTACTCCACTTCCGCACAATGGATGCAGACCCCCTAAGAGAAGGAGAATGTAATCCGTCAGGATACATTCCACTTGCCCGGATTTTTTCCGGATAAAGCATGGTACGTGAATAGAACAGTTGCCCTCACGTATAGTTGCCAAAATCATTAAGGAGGGTTTAAATCTATGCTGGAAATTGAAAAGCCGAAAATTACGGTCATTGAGACCAATGAAGACGGAACTTATGGAAAAATCGTTGTTGAACCTCTATTACAGGGGTACGGTATTACATTGGGTAATGCGCTAAGAAGGATCCTTCTTTCTTCGCTACCTGGTGTGGCACCTAATTCCGTCAAAATTGACGGAGTCCTCCATGAATTTTCTACCGTTCCTGGCGTAAAGGAAGATGTCACTGAGCTCATTTTAAACATCAAGAACCTTGCCATTAGAATGCAAGGTGACGGACCTAAAACCATCTACATCGATGCAGTAGGACCATGTGTCGTTACTGGAGCTGACATAAAAACCGATAGTGACGTAGAAATTGTCAATCGGGATTTCCATGTCGCAACATTGGACGAACATGGCAAGCTCTATGTTGAGATCACCATTGATCGCGGCAGAGGCTACGTATCTCAGACCAATAACAAGTCTGAAGATCACTCACTGCAGACCATTCCGGTGGACTCCATTTATACACCAACGAAGCGTGTAAACTTCACCGTGAATAATACTCGAGTCGGCCAGGTCATGAACTATGATGAACTCACCTTAGAATTGTGGACCAATGGCACCATCAAGATTGAAGAAGCCATCAGTTTGTCTGCCAAGATCCTGATAGAGCACTTCAAACTCTTCATGACATTGGTAGATAATGATAATGATATGGAAATCATGGTCGAAAAGGAAGAAGATAAAAAGGAAAAAGTACTGGAAATGACCGTTGAAGAACTGGATCTTTCCGTACGGTCCTATAATTGCCTAAAACGGGCAAATATCAACACCGTTCAGGAACTCACCCAAAAGTCTGTAGAAGACATGATGAAAGTCAGAAATCTGGGTAAAAAGTCCCTGGAAGAAGTTGAATCAAAATTGAAAGATCTAGGATTAGGTCTGAAATCGAGCGACGAGTAGGAGGATAAAAAATGGCTGTGCAAAGAAAGCTTGGCAGAAGTACTGACCAAAGAATGGCTATGCTAAGAAGTCTTGTAACAAACTTCTTAAAGCATGGAGTAATTCAAACAACACATTCAAGAGCTAAAGAAACCCAGGCGCTTGCTGAAAAAATGATTACTCTCGGTAAGAGAGGCGATCTACATGCAAGAAGACAGGCTCTGGCTTTTATTACAGAGGAATCTGTTGTCACTGAGTTATTCGATAACATTGCACCCAAATACGCAGAACGCGAAGGCGGGTACACTAGAATATATAAAGTTGGACCAAGACGCGGTGACGCAGCAGAAGTTGCGATACTTGAACTGGTTTAATTAATAGTTTCAAAAAGCCGGCATAATGCCGGCTTTTTTATCTGTGTGCCCAGCATGATGGCGGCCTAAGGGGTTAAAGTCCGGCTCTTCTTTTTTGGGGGATAGACATAGCTGAACAGCAAGGCATCCAGGGTGAGCCGCTAAATGGTTCTCCAAAAGGATATAAGTATATGCGGAAAAGTGTTGGAACATAGGAAAGACTCTGATTAAACCAGAGTCTAGTTAGCGTACGTTGTATGAAAGACGGCGTGAGCCGCTTTTGTTCTTAAAACGAAAAGGTTCCAACATCATCGTTCCCTGCTAGAAAAAGTGCCCTAGCTAAGGTTTGACATACAGTCAATAAATAGCAGAGTAATCTGTACTGGTTTAAGACCGGTGGAGGGGCTAGATACGTTGTGAAGTACCACTACATACTATATAATTTAATAGTACAACTATGCAAAAAACTATAAACAATACGGTCATCAAGACCGGACGATAAAATGAGTCAGGATGGATGAACCATGAATGAAACAAGGGGAGTAACCCCAGATCTGATGATAAAAACGGAACATCTTTATCATTACTACCAAAATTATGATGACGATGGTCGTGAAACGATAGTAGACGAAGATAAAGTTGATTATTCCATTGAGGATATTACTTTGGATGTGCCTAAGGGGCAGTTTTTGTGCATCCTTGGTCATAATGGCTCTGGGAAATCAACATTGGCTAAGCACTTTAATGCGCTGCTCCTACCTGTTAAAGGGGGCATTTGGGTGGATTCCATCGATGTGACCAATCCTGAAAATACCTGGGAGGTTCGTTCCAGGGCAGGAATGGTTTTTCAAAACCCTGACAACCAAATGGTAGCTACTATTGTAGAAGAAGATGTGGCCTTTGGTTGTGAAAACTTAGGAATTCCCCCAAAAGAAATCCGTGAACGGGTGGAAAAAGCTTTAAAGGATGTCGGCATGTATGAGTTTAGAAAGCATGCTCCTCATCTTTTATCCGGTGGACAAAAACAACGTATTGCCATTGCTGGAATCTTAGCCATGCGACCAAAGTGCATTATTTTTGATGAACCAACTGCTATGTTGGACCCTTCGGGGCGCAAAGAAGTTATGGAGACGGTCCATGAACTAAACGATGTGTTTGGCATAACGGTGATCCATATCACCCACTATATGGAAGAAGCGGTAGATGCTGACCGTATAGTAGTAATTGATCAAGGCAAAATTGTAATGGATGATACGCCGGTCAATGTGTTTTCACGGGTTCGTGAAATCAAAGCAATAGGGCTTGATGTACCTCAAATAACAGAAGTCGCTTACCTACTTCAGGAAGCCGGTGTTGAAATCGACACCCATATTCTTACTATCGATGAAATGGTGGAAAAATTATGTCAATTAAAGCAGAACATGTAACCTTTGAATATTCCATTGGGACCCCTTTTGCTAAAAAGGCTTTAGATGATATCTCGATGGAAATCCCTGAAGGGAAATTTGTGGCCTTGATAGGACACACCGGGTCAGGAAAATCTACATTGATCCAGCACTTTAACGGTCTCATCAAACCAACTTCTGGGAGGATTTTGGTGGATGGCCAAGACATTCACGCGGAAGGAGTTCGCAAGGCCGATATCCGTAAAAAAGTTGGGTTAGTGTTCCAATATCCTGAATATCAACTATTTGAAGAAACCGTTGAAAAAGATATTGCTTTTGGACCTGGTAACTTAAATCTAAGCCCAGAGGAAATTGACCTTCGCGTTCGCAAGGCGATGGAGCTGGTTGGTTTGGATTTTGAGGAGTATCGCCATAAGAGCCCCTTTGAATTATCAGGCGGACAAAAGCGCCGAGTCGCCATAGCTGGGGTTGTAGCCATGGAACCCAAGGTTCTTATTTTGGATGAGCCAACAGCAGGGCTAGACCCAAGTGGTCGCGATGAAATCCTGTCTCAATTAAAGGAACTTCATAAAAGCTATGCTATGACAACAATTTTAGTTTCTCACTCCATGGAAGACGTCGCTGATTTAGCCGATGTAATCATGGTGATGGACCATGGTAAACTAGTGATGCAAGATGTTCCGAAAGAGATTTTCTCTAAGGTTGAGGAGCTTGAGGCCATGGGCTTAGCATCCCCCCAAGTCACTTACCTTGTTCGACGCTTAAAAAAAGAAGGCTTTGATTTACCAGATGATATTATACGAGTCAATGAGGCAGCCGAGGCGATTGCTAGGGCACTACAAAAAGGTGGTGACTGTAAATGATTAAGAATATCACGATCGGTCAGTATATCCCCAGTGAATCGGTGATCCATAAATTGGATCCTCGAACCAAGATTATGGCTACAATCTTTTTTATAACCTCTTTGTTTTTGGTTAAAAACTTTACCGCCTACGCTGTAGTGTTTGGATTAATCCTTTTAATTACCGCGCTGGCACAGCTTAAATTTTCATTCCTCTATCGAGGTCTGAAAGCGGTCTTTATCATTATCTTGTTTACAGCTCTATTAAATTTATTTATTACCCGCGGTACTGGGGCCCCTTTGTTCCAATTGGGATTTTTAAAGATTTACCCAGAAGGTATTCGATTAGCTGTTTTTATGAGTTTACGATTAATTTTACTCATCATGGGTACATCCCTTTTAACTTTAACCACATCACCGATAGCACTCACCGATGGAATTGAAAAACTTTTAAGTCCTTTCCGGCGGTTTGGTGTTCCGGCCCATGAATTAGCCATGATGATGAGTATTGCTTTGCGCTTTATTCCCACATTAATTGATGAAACAGACAAAATCATGAAAGCTCAGATGGCTCGTGGAGCTGACTTTGATTCAAAGAATCTTGTTAAGAAAGCCAAAAGCTTGATTCCAATTTTAGTGCCCTTATTCATATCATCTTTCCGCCGGGCGGAAGATCTAGCCATGGCCATGGAAGCGCGCTGCTATCGCGGTGGCGAGGGCCGGACTCGAATGAAGGAATTGGCCTATAGAAGACGAGACTATATTGCTTATACTGTTTTAACTGCCTATCTTGTCATTGTGGTGGTGGTGGGATTAAAGCAGTTAGGATTGCCTTAAATGAATCAAACTAGACAAACCGCTGAGTTTTCAAATATCCGATTAATCTTAGAGTTTGATGGATCAGCTTTTAACGGCTGGCAAGTACAAGTTAAGGGACGAACGGTTCAAGGTGAAATTGAACGAGCTATTTATGAGGTCACTGGTGAAAAGGTTCGAGTGACTGGTTGCTCTCGAACGGATGCAGGGGTTCATGCTAAACAGTTTGTTTTGAATTTTCCAACCAAGACAAAGATTCCAGCGGAGCGACTTCGGTACCCTTTAAACAACAAACTACCTGCAGATATCCGGATTTTAGAAAGTACTAAGGTTCCCTTGACCTTTCATGCACGAAAGCATGCTTTAGCTAAAACCTATGTGTATCGCTTTATTAACGCTGAGATTGAACCTGCCATCGGCAGACAGTATATAAGTCTTGAAAAGGGGGAGCTGGATGAGGCAGCCATGCAAGCCGTCTTGCCTCTTTTTCTAGGGCGCCATGATTTCAAAGCATTTATGTCGCAAGGTTCCCCCGTTGCATCAACCCTACGAGTTATTTATCAATTGAAGCTGGAGCGTGATAACAATCAATATACACTTTCAGTCACTGGGAATGGCTTTCTTTATAATATGGTTCGTATTATAGTGGGAACTCTTTTCTATGTAGGTCACGGCACAAGAACCTTAGAGGATGTCCGACGTGCTTTAACGCTAGGAAATCGTGACTTAGCAGGAAAGGTAGCTCAAGCAAGAGGCCTTATGCTAGAGCGAGTAATTTATGATCCAGCAGATCCTATCTTAAACTTGGAGTAGAGCAATGAAACAATTAGCTTATTTTTTTAGGGGCGGTTGGGAAGACTATGCTTTTAGAGCCTTCTCAAGCGCCCATTTTTTTCTTCTAGGCCTAGCTCTTCTAGGTGTTGTTATAATAATAAAATATCGGCAAGAGCTTCAGCGAGATCCCCGGGAACTGTTAAAGAAGATTTTTCTTGGGATTCTTCTTTTGGAGCAGATTCTTCAGTATGGTTGGTATGTGCTAGCCAAAACCTTTACCTTAGGAGATGGTCTGCCGCTCTATATCTGCCGCACGGCCATCATTGCACTAATCCTTGCCTTAACTACAAACAAGCCTCTTGTGCGCAGTTTAGCGGTCTACTGGGGCACGCTAGGGGGTATCTTGGCCTTATTGGTGCCTGTACTTTATCCCATGAACTTTCCACACATTACAAACTTTACCTATTTTGTTGGCCACACTATTATGGTTTGGGCGGTTATCTATATTCAAGCTGTGGAAGGCTTCAAATTAAGTGGTCGGGGACTTTTATCTAGTCTAGTGTTTACAAATATTTTTAACCTAGGTGTTTTTTGGTTGAATCCCCGAATTAATGGGAATTACAGTTATTTTGAATTTGCTCCCGTCCTGGAATCATTTTTTGAGACACTAAGTCGTCCAGTTTACGTATTTGTTGTCTTTTTGACCTATAATCTTCTAATACTTTTGATTCATGTCCTGTTAACCCAAATAGGCCCCAAGTTATGGGGAAAGCTGGAAACAGATTAATTAGGTTGCTAGAAGAAGTGGAACAAGTAGAGGGAATAAAAACAGGGAACAAAAACAGGGAACAAGTACAGGGAACAAATACAGGGAACAAATACAGGGAACAAGTACAGGGGTTTTGCACAGAGCGAAGACCTTATATATAAGGTAGGTATAAGACCAAAACGGGTCAGTTCTTCATAAATGACTAAGTCTAAAAACTTAGTTGAAACTCATAGAAAAAATCAAACAAAAGAAATTAAGACCGAAGCGTCTATTTTAAGGAGACATTTATGTTAGATATTACATTACATATTATGTGCAAGGATAAGACCTGGAGGACAGGACATGGAAAGTAACAAGATATCATTCAATAAAAAGCTAGTGATGCGAATCTTATTCTATATATTAGGCGTGTTTATCCTATCGCTGGGAGTTGTTTTTTCTGTGAATTCTAAGCTAGGTGTATCAGCGGTTAGTTCACCACCCTATGTGTTGAATCTGATTACAGGCATCAGCATGGGGACTACTACCACCTTGGTGTATATTATCTTGATTCTCCTTCAAATCATCGTTTTGAGACGGGAATTCAAATGGATCAACTTAACTCAACTATTAGTTTCAGCTATGTTCGGCTACTTTATTGATTTCTTTCTCTTTATTTTGGGGGACTTTATGATTCCAACCTATGCAGGTCAACTAACCATGCTAGGTATTTCCATCTTTTTGATCAGTATCGGGGTGGTTATTTATGTTAATGCTGGAGTAATGAACATGCCTATGGAAGGATTAGTAGCTGCCGTTAATCAAAAAATCCTAAGGAAGCTTTCTTTTGGTGAAGTGAAAATGATTCTTGATACCTCAATGGTTGTCTTTGCTGTGACGATTTCCTTGCTTTTTCTTGGGAATGTCCAGGGAGTTCGTGAGGGAACAGTTCTCAGTGCCGTGCTAATTGGACTTATAATGAAGAAAATAGAACCGTTCATTGCTCCGAAAATGAATAAAGCAATCAATTAAAATCTGATTTGAATTCCATAAATTTATAGGAGTTAGGGACTTTTTCAGGTGGATTACGAGTGAAATTGAAAGCTAAACGCCTAATAACAGGATTAACTCAACAAGCATTAATAATATAGGCAATCAATCGTATTTTTACAGCAAGATAGGTTTGACACATAAGGATACGCGTATTATAATACTAATGTTTGTTATATGAAAATCTAAGGATTCACTAGCCCCGAATCAGATTATTTTAGGCGAACAATAAAACGGGAGGTTTAAAAGATGAAATCATATTTAGCGAAAGCTGGAGAAGTTGAAAGAAAATGGTATGTAGTCGATGCTGCCGGAAAGCCTCTTGGTAGAGTGGCTAGCCAGGTTGCATCAATCTTAAGAGGAAAGAACAAACCTGAGTTCACTACCAATGTAGACACAGGAGATTTTGTAATAATTATTAATGCCGAAAAGGCAGTTTTGACCGGTAAGAAACTGGATCAGAAAATGATGCGTCGTCATTCAGGTTACCCAGGTGGACTGAAAGAGACTCCTTACAGAATAGTAATGGAAAAGAAGCCTGAGTTTGCAATGACTGAAGCGGTCAGAAGAATGATGCCGAAGGGACCACTAGGTCGCCAAATGGCAACAAAGCTAAAGGTATACAGAGGATCTGAACATCCTCATGCTGCACAGAATCCAGAAGTTCTGGAACTGAAGTACTAAAGAGGAGGTAATCAGTAATGGCAAAAGTTCAATACATGGGCACAGGAAGAAGAAAGAAATCCGTTGCGAGAGTAAGACTTGTTCCAGGTGAAGGCCGAGTTATTATTAATAAGAGAGATTTTGAAAACTATTTCCCGCTGGAAACCACTCGTTTGATCGTTAACCAGCCTTTAGAGTTGGTTGGCATGAAGAACAACTTTGATGTTCTTGTCAACGTACATGGCGGCGGTACCACAGGTCAGGCCGGAGCTATCCGTCACGGAATCTCCAGAGCTTTGATCAAATCCGATGAAACATTAAGACCGGAATTAAAAAGAGCTGGATTCTTAACAAGAGACTCCAGAATGAAGGAAAGAAAGAAGTACGGCTTCAAGAAAGCGCGTAAGTCTCCTCAGTTCTCCAAGAGATAATATTCGGTTGTCAATTCGAATCATATGTTCGATACGAAATAAAAGGATGTTATTCAAGGTTAAAGCCTTGGGTGAACATCCTTTTTTTAGCGCTTAGTTGCAATTACTTTGCGGAGTGCTAAAATATAAAAGTTCCTTTATACTGAGAAGGATAGCTTGTTTTTTGAAGAGGCTTATGTTGAAATGAAATCAATGGAGCCATTAAAGACAATTGAACCAAGTTTTCGATCAGGAGTCCATTCCTATCACCAACAAGGTTAAAATTTATAACACTGTCTTAATGAATGGGAAAGAAAGACTTTGGTTGAGTTAGGCTTCAAAGACTTTGGGCTGATATAGTGACAAAGAACTAGGGAAATTAGGAAATCGAAGACCAAGGATATAAAATAAAAACATCCTAGGCGTGAGTAGTAGCGGAACATAAGCTAACCCGATCTAGAATGGATAAATGCTGTAGTGTGCAAAGTAGAAAATGGAGGATACCATGCGTATTGTAATAGGGGGCGCGGGAAAGGTGGGATCGTTTCTTGTTGAGGAACTATCCAAAGCTGATCACGACGTATTTTTAATTGAAACGAAGGAACATATCCTTCAAGACATCATTGATATGAATGATATTACTGGAATCGTCGGAAATTGTGCTGATTACGAGACGCTAGTGGAAGCTGAAGTTCATCGTGCTGACATGTTTATCGCCGTTACAAGTTCCGATGAAATTAATATGGTGTCATCCATACTAGCTAAAAACTTAGGAGCTTTGCATACCACTGTAAGGGTAAGAAATCCTATTTACACAAACCGAAATGGTCGTCTTAATAATGCTTTGGGCTTGGATCTTTTGATCAATCCGGATTTTGAATCAGCGATTCATATTGCTGACCTTATTCGTAATTCCCACGCATTGAATATTGAAAGTTTTTCTAACAATCGAGTTAGTTTAATTGAGCTTCGTATTGATGAAGGCAGTAAACTAGATGGTATGGAGCTAATAGATTTTCGACAACGCTTTGGTGCAATTCTTGTCACAGTCATAGAACGCAATGGCAAGGTGATCATTCCTGAGGGATCAACCAAGCTTCAAAGTGGTGACAATTTCTTTATTGTAGGAGACCGAGCGGCGATAAGTGAATTTTATAAATTGGTTGGTCGCGATGAAAAAATTATTAAAAGTGTTCTTATTCTTGGCGGTGGCCATATTTCTTTTTATTTGGCGAAAATGCTGGAGTCCAGTGGTAAAGAAGTCACTATTCTTGAAGTGGATAAAAAAAGAGCCCAGGAGTTGTCTGAAAAGCTCCCCTTTGTCCGAGTGCTTCAAGGGGATGGTTCAGATCAAGACTTTTTGGAGGAGGCTCGAATTTCTTCCTACGATTGTATGGTTACATTGACAGGAATTGATGAGGAAAATATCATTGCCTCTTTATTTGGTCTCCATCGAGGCGTCCAAAAGATTATAACTAAAGTCAATCGAACAAATATCTTGAAATTACTCAAAAACCAAGGGATTGATGCTGTCGTGACACCTAAGTTTTTAGTGGCTAATCGGATTTTAAAAAAGGTTCGCTCCGTTGAGTCTTCCCGGTCATCCAATGTGGATGATATTTACCGGATTGCCAATAACAATGCTGAGGCATTGATGTTTACAATTAATCGAGAAAGTAAAACATTAGGAATACCTTTAAAGGATTTACCCATTCGCCATGATGTCATTATTGCCTGTATTATTCGAGACAATGAAATCATATACCCAGGGGGGAACGATGCAATTCATTGCAACGATCAGGTTCTGATAGCCACCACCAGCAAGCTTTTCGATGACATAGATGATATTCTGGAGGTTAAAGAATGAATTATGGCGTTGTATCATGGGCATTGGGCCGGGTCTTATGGGTGGAAGCTAGCCTAATGATCTTTCCGGTTATTGTTGCTCTGATCTATCGTGAGGGGCCGATAACAACCCTATCTTTTTTAGCGACCATGTTAATATTGCTGTTGGCTGGTTGGCTTCTTGGAAAAGCTAAACCAACCAGTAAAAAACTTTACACCAAAGAAGGACTGGTTATAACGGGTCTGTCTTGGGTATTGCTTTCATTCTTTGGCTCCTTCCCCTTTGTTTTTTCGGGAGAAATTCCATCTTTAGTAGATGCTTTTTTTGAAACTGCTTCTGGATTTACTACGACAGGAGCCAGTATTCTAACCGACATTGAGGCCTTATCTTATTCCATGCTATTTTGGCGGAGCTTTACTCACCTCATTGGTGGAATGGGTATTTTGGTATTTACCATGGCTATTATTCCGCGCATGGGAGATGATACCGTTCATATTATGAAAGCTGAGGTACCAGGACCTGTTTTTGGAAAGATTGTTTCTAAAACAGGAAGTACAGCTAGGATTCTTTACATTGTTTATTTAGCAATGTGGGTTCTAACTGTTATTTTTCTCTTATTTGGTGGGATGCCCTTATTTGATTCCATGGTTCATGGGTTTGGTGCTGCCGGTACTGGTGGTTTTAGTATGAGAAATGGATCAGTTATGACATATAATAGTGCCTACATTGAGGTGGTCTTGGGAATCGCAATGATTTTATTTGGTGTCAACTTTAACTTGTATTTTTTTATGATTGTAGGCAACTGGAAAGTGACCTTCAAAAATGAGGAGTTTAGATGGTACTTAGGAATCATTGCTGCAGCGGTGGTCGCCATTAGTTTTTCCCTCCGTGGAGTTTATGAAACACTTGGGGAGCGAGTTAGGCATGTATTCTTCACTGTATCCTCAATTATTACAACAACTGGGTTCAGTACGGAAGATTTTGGACAATGGCCCATGTTTACACATGTTATGTTGCTGCTCTTAATGTTTGTGGGAGCTATGGCAGGATCAACTGGAGGAGGGCTTAAAGTATCTCGAGTAGTGATTCTTTTTAAAAATGCCTTGCAAGAACTTAGGCGAGTTCGAGAACCCAAGCGAGTTTTGACGACTCGCTATGAGAATCGCCCTTTGACTAAAGGAGTTACCGATAGTATTCTCAAATATTTAGTGGTATATGTCTTTTTATTTGCCTTTTTAGTTCTTGCGATTGCTCCTGATTCCCCGAATTTTTCCACTGCATTTTCTGCAGTGGCAGCTACTATTAATAACATTGGACCCGGGATTGGCACGGTGGGGCCGGCTGGTAACTATGCTGCTTTTTCTAACTTTTCGAAAATGATGCTAAGTATCAGTATGCTAGCAGGACGTTTGGAGTTATACCCAATCTTG
>LFRM01346308.1_pt1 | contig 29359 bp, 25 predicted proteins | sample 618341 | NCBI WGS metagenome assembly LFRM01 (sample SAMN03654438, study PRJNA283298) | anaerobic digester metagenome | isolation source: pool of bioreactors CSTR01a, CSTR02a, and CSTR03a thermophilic anaerobic... | place: Denmark: Kgs. Lyngby | collected 2014-05-21 | reverse complement strand
ATTAATGCTAAAATTATTTGTAGATAATTTTTTTACAGACAATTAATAGTAATCATAAAGTTTGCGAGGAGGCATTTTATGAAGAGGAGAGTACTAGTCATCCTTGTCGCTGCGCTGGCTTCATTGATCAGCATTCCTGTTGGCGACTCCGACTTCCGCATCACGTTGGGTATAGTGATCATGGTTGTAGGAATTCGGATCTTCCGCTTTGAAAAGGCGATCCGTTTCTCGTTTTGGACCGGCTTAGCGGTCTGTTTGACGCGTATCGCTTACGCAGCAATCATGGGAATCGACATTACACCGGCCCTGATGGGATCATACTTCCTAGAAATTTTCTTTTACATCGGCTACGGCATCATCTACCATTTCGCAGTTGAGAGCATCCGCACAAAATATCCGGTTCCGCTCGTGCTGTCCCTACTTCTCTGCGATTTCGGCGGCAACTCTTTAGAGTATCTGATGCGCTTTTTCTACGCATCTGAAGTATGGAGCGACACATCTTTGCTGAACCTGCTCTTAGCAGCGGTTACCCGTTCTGTCATCATCATACTTCTGGTCTGGTTGTTTCAGCGCTTCGGTCCTAAATCCATCCGTACAGAGGAGGCAACAATATGAACGAAATCATTAAAACAATCAGCGACTTTCTCTGGAACTATATCTTACTCTTCGCCCTGCTCGGCGTAGGAATTTTCCTCAGTTTTAAATTGAAATTTCCGCAAGTAACGAAGCTGTGGGGCAGCGTAAAAAAGTTAATTCAAGATATCAAAGACAAAGTGGAAGTGCCGGAAGGCTGTATGACACCACTACAATCATTGGCCACGGCTGTGGCAGCACAGGTCGGCACCGGCAACATTGTCGGAGTCGCAACTGCCATCGCTGCCGGCGGTCCCGGAGCAGCACTCTGGATGATAGTATCGGCCTTCTTCGGCATGTCTACTATCTTCTCTGAAGCAGTCTTAGCTCAGTTCTACCGCGAAAACAAAAACGGACAATTGGTCGGAGGCCCGGCTTACTATATAAAGAACGGCTTGAAATCTAAGTGGCTTTCAATAGTCTTCGCAGTTCTATGTATCATTTCCTTAGGCATGGTTGGAGTCATGGTGCAATCCAACTCCATCGTCACTTCTCTCAACGAAGCAGTCGGCCTGTCGAAGCCGTTTATCACCATTGGGCTGGCAGCAATCGTCGGTGTCATCCTTATTGGCGGCATGCAAAGAATCGCCAAGTTCTCCGAGAAAGTCGTTCCTGTGATGGCCTTTGCCTACATACTCGGCTGTGTGATTATTATCCTGATGAACCTCGAGGCTTTCCTACCTTCGCTCCGAATGATCTTCGTAGGTGCCTTCACGCCCCAAGCGATAGCAGGCGGCGCTTTAGGTATCACTGTCCAAGAGGCAGCTCGTTTCGGTTTGGCGCGAGGACTCTTCTCCAACGAAGCCGGTATGGGTTCTACGCCACACTCACATGCTGTCGCACAGAACGATCACCCGGCGGACCAAGGCTTCATCGCCATGATCGGAGTATTCATCTCCACCTTCCTGATCTGCATGTCCACAGTAATGGTGAATATGGTTTCCGGAAGCTACAATACAAGTATTCCTGCAGCTGAGATGTCCAAAGATGCGGTCCTGATGACGCAGAACGGATTCGTGGCAGGCTTTGGCTCCTTTGGCGGAATTTTCCTGTCCTTATCCCTCTCCAGCTTCGCCTTGACCACGATTGTCGGTTGGTACTTTTTCGCTGAATCCAATGTCAAATTCCTATCCGGCGATAAAAAATTCTTAGTCTCAGCCTTCAAAGCGGTGGCAATTGCTTTCCTGGTTATCGGTCCCCTACTCGACGCTGACCTGATCTGGAATCTCGCAGACCTCTTCATGGGAGCAATGGCACTCCCCAACATCATTGCACTCTTCGTTTTGTCGGGCTTGTCCAAACGGATCTTAGAGCACTATGAGCATTACAAAAAGACCGGCGAAGAAATACCTTTAGCCACCTGTGAGTTGCCACGGCAAACTCCTACTCTCTTTAATAATCGTAAAAAGCGCAGTAAATAAGCGTTAACTAAAAGCTCTGAACAGAAAGCCCTGTGAACTTAATGAATCACAGGGCTTTCAGATTGTAAAGCACTTGACCTCCCCTATACTTCCGCGCAGCTCCCTCAAGGCAGAGGACACCGGTTTCGCGCAGAAGATCAAGGATGCACATCTTGAAGAAGTCTTAGACTACGACATCATTGTTTCGCCTATACCTGCGTTTAACGCTAAGACTCCGGACGTTACAAGCTTAAAAATCGAAGACAGATTTCTGGGTGTCAAAGCCTAAAGTAAAGTAGTCGTTATTATTGAACTGAAACTCCTTCAGCACATCTAGGTGGAGTTTATTTTTGTGAGCCGTAATAGAGCGCGGATTGGCTTGGTTGACGAAAGTCAGCAAGATAGGATAACGCTCTTTCATTGTCTCGCGCGAGAAGTCAAATAAATTTTCAAGAACGCCGCTACCACGATAGGCTTTGTCTATACAGATCGGTCCGTATTGATAAGAATTATCGACTGTAGCTACCTGACCCAGGTACTCTATTTCGGGCAAGTCGGCAATCATTTTTTGGAAAAAAGGCCACTCCGACCAATACTGCCACGATGCCGCCATGGCATAGGCAATAAGCTTGTCGCCGTCTAGAGCGACGGATAGTCCGTTCTCGTCCGTGATCAAGCGTTTGAATTGCTCTTCAGTGAAAAGAGTGGTCACAAAACCGTCGACCTTATCTTCTGCCGATATCGAATCGACGTGGTAACGCTCCTGCAAGCGGGAGACTTGCGGCAGATCTTCATATCTGGCCAAGCGATAAGTAATGTTATCCATGTACACTTCCTCTACTAGAATTTTTATAAATATTCTAGCAGATTCAGCGCTTATTGCTTAACTTCCAATAAAAGTTTGATTGTAAAAGTAGATCCTTGCCCCCACTTGCTCTGCAAATCAATTTCGCCGTCATAGAGGCGCACGATATGCTTGACAATGGAAAGACCGAGTCCTGTCCCGCCGCCGGAGCGTCCTTTGTCCGCCCGGTAGAAGCGCTCAAAGATTCTGATTTGGTCGTCAGCTTTCAAGCCGATGCCGTCATCCGCCACTTGCAAGAGCAAGGCTTGTCGCGTGCTACCTTTTTTCTTGCCGGCAACAGTCATATCAGGCTCTACCCTATAAGAAACGTTTACATGTCCATCTTCGCGGTTATACGCGATCGCGTTGTCAATGAGATTAAGCAATATCTGCTTAATGCGATCCCGGTCAGCTTTGATCTGGTAGCTGCCGCCGCTTTGAACGTTGAGGCTGATCTGCTTTTCAGCAGCAACCTGCGCCATCTGTTCCTTGACCTCCAGCAAGAGCTGATCCAAGTCGAAATAAAAATAGGAATCAGTGGTATCTGATTCTTCAATGTCAGAGAGAGAGAGAAGATCCCGAATCAATCTCTCCAGGCGCAAGGCCTCTACATCCATCAACTCGAAAAATCTGACTTGCTGCTCTCTGCTGATATCAGGATTGTTTTTGATGGTATCAATAAAACCTCGGATGGAAGTCAGCGGAGTACGCAGCTCATGGGTGACATTAGAAACGAATTCTGAGCGGAACTGCTCAGCTTGCACTTCAGTCGTGCGATCGTGGAAGACAATAGCCACCTGATCTCCTTGGAAGGGTGAAATAATCAGTGAGAAATCGCGCACGCCATCAGCGGTCTGTAGCTTGGTGTCGATCTTTTCATTCAAACCACTGTCTAGAACTGCCAAAACCTGATCCGAGATTTCCTCACTGTGAATCAGGAAATACAGCGGATAGCTTCTTTCAGTAGGGTCGATAAAGCGTTGGAAAACTTCCATGGCCCTGCTATTGATAAAGGTAACATCGCCATGCCTGTTGCAGACAACTAAAGGTTCGCTCAAGCTGTCGATGAGGACATTGAGGAATTTCTTGCTATCAAGCAGGCTATCCTGCTTTGTCTTCAAAGCCGAAGCTGTCTCATTGTAGGCACTGCAAAGTTTATTAATTTGCTCAAAGGAAGTATCTGTGTCTGCCTGGATGGAAAACTCGCCTCTTTGCAAGCTTTCAACTCTTTCGGTTAACTGAACCAAGGGCTTGCGTAAGCCTTTTAAAAAACTAGAAACAGCTAAAGCGAACAGCACAAGCACAATCAGCGATATGATAACGACGGTCCAGGTCACCGTGAGAAGGCTGTTGCTGCCCGCGTCGACCGGCAGTCCGACACGAAGATAGTAGCCTTCCTCTGCAAAGCTGCTTGCAAAATAAAGGAGATCGCGCTCGAAATAGTTCGAACGCCGGATTTCAATATTATCTTCACCTTCTTGAATGAGTTTTTGAAATTCAGGATCTAAGTATCTGTACGCTTGGGTTCCGCTATCGACGCCGTTCTCATAAACTACTGTGCCCTCTGTCGTCAGAATACTGATACTGAGAGGGATGCCCAGTTTCTCGTAAGCTGCGGTCACGTTGGCTGCGGCTTCAGGCCAGTCCGTCCTTGCGCTGTATTCGTCTTTCAGCCAAGCGGTTGTAGACTCCGCATAGTCGAGGGTGGAACTGAGACTGAGTTCTCTTGCCTCACGCAGTGCAATCCAGCTACCCAGACCTAAGGCAAGGATCAGCAAGCCAAAGGTGATTAAAATAAAGTAACGTCTCTTCATCTGTTTAAGCCTTTAGACGGTAGCCAACGCCGCGTACGGTTTCAATCAATTCGTCTTTGAGTCCGGCTTCTTCTAGCTTGCGGCGCAGATTGCGAACGTGGACATCGACTGTCCTCGTCTCCCCCACATAGTCAAAACCCCATACATGTTCGAGCAGCTTATCGCGCGTCATGACGTGTTCCGGATGTTGAAGCAGGAAATGTAGCAAATCAAACTCTAACTTGGTCAAGAAAACTTCATTGTCGCCGACAAAAACTCGCCTTATATCAGCATCAATACTTAGTGGACCGTGAGTGAGTTTTACGCTTGTCTGCGCCGTTTCCTCTGCTTCGCGCTTTCCCAGTAAGACAAGCCGTTGCTCACTGCGAGCGATGAGAGCATTCACACGTGCTAAAAATTCGCGCATGCTGAATGGCTTAGTCAAATAATCATCGGCCCCTTCGGCAAATCCCTTGAGTTTATCCTTCTCAGCAGACAAGGCAGTCAGCATTAAGAAGGCGCTGAGCTCAAAGCGCTGATCTTGTCGCAAGCGCAGTAAAATATCGTAGCCATCCATATCCGGAAGCAAAATATCCAAAATAAACAGGCTGACAAAAGCCTCAGCTTCCAACATATGCAGATTTGAAAACATCATTTTCCCGGAAGCAAAGGCGCGCACATCATAGCCTTCATTGCGTAAATTAAAAACCAATAATTCTCGAATCGAATTATCATCTTCAACCAAATAGACTATATGTGGATCGTTATTATTCATTTTCAATCTTTCTTGTTGTCTACATCTCGCCTAGCACCACTAGGTCCGGCCTCTAAATCGTAAGCGTATTTCCCTTCGATGTAGTAGACAATCCATTCGGCCACATTCTGAGCATGATCGGCTGCTCTTTCAAAGTGGCTGGTGATAAGAATAAGGTCAATATAGACGGGTAAAAGCGACTCATGCACGCCGCGCATTTCCTTACTCAAGTCTGACATTAACTTCTCTGCCAGATCGTCGGATTTATCGTCCAAGCGAATAATTTTGTAAGCAAGATCAAGGTCACGGCTAACATAAGCGTCCAGCGCGCCATTCAACATGCTTTTGACGAGATCGCTCATAATGACAATGTCTGTAGGAATACTCAGATCACCACGCTTATCATGCATGTGGATGACATGATCCGAAATATCCTCAGCGTGATCGGCAATGCGCTCCAGATCAGTCACCAGTTTCATGATAGCGGCTATGTCGCGCAGGTCACTGGCTACCGGTTTTTGCCTGGCTATTGTGCGGATACAGGCTTGCGTAATGTCGCGTTCCAGCTGATCGATCTCGTCGTCTGCAGCCTTGATTTCTTCCGCTAGCGCGATGTCATCATTGATTAGGGCATTGACGCTCTTTTGAAAGGCATCTTCAACCAAATAACCCATCCGGATTATTTCGCGATGTAACCTGTCCATTTCTTCTCTAAATTCTTTGCGGTAGATCATATGTCAGACCTTTCTAAGCAATAAATTGTGATATCAACCAAATTTCCCACTGATGTAATCTTCTGTACGGGAATCGCCGGGATTCTGAAAGATTACGTCATTTGTATCAAATTCTATCAGGTCTCCTAGTAGGAAAAAAGCAGTTTCGTCGCTGACTCGTGCGGCCTGACTCATAGAGTGAGTGACGATGATAATTGTGTATTCGTTTTTTAATTCTGTTATTAAATCTTCAATGCGCGAAGTGGCTATGGGGTCCAAGGCCGAAGTCGGCTCATCCATCAGAATAATCTGCGGCGAAAGGGCTATGGCCCGTGCTATACACAGCCTTTGCTGCTGACCACCGGACAAACTGCCGGCATCGCGCTTCAGATGGTCTTTTACTTCATCCCAGAGAGCTGCTTTCTTGAGCGACTCCTCTACTACTTGACGCAGAACGGACTTGTTTTTCACACCTTGGCAAACGAGGCCATAGGCTACGTTGTCAAAGATGCTCTTCGGGAACGGGTTAGGCTGCTGGAAGACCATGCCTACTTCAGTCCTTAGTTTGACAACATCAGTATCCGGGCTGTTTATATCCTGGCCGTTCCAAATGATCTGTCCTTCAACCCTGCTGCTCTCAATCAAGTCATTCATGCGGTTAAAGCAGCGCAATAAAGTCGACTTGCCACAACCAGAAGGACCGATAAAAGCAGTTATGCTGCGTTGTTTAATGTCAATATTTATATTCCGCAAAGCCTGAAAGTCACCATAATAAAGACTCAAATCTCTTACGCTGAAAGCAATATCGCTGTCGACAATTGGAGTCGTATTACGGAGAATTTCCGTTTGGGGCTTGTCGGTGTTTTTTCTTAAATTGTTAAATAATTTTATGCTCATACTACCTTCTCAGTTTTTTTATTCTGTGTCAGGCCAACGATAATCTTGACCGTTATATTCAAAATCAGTACTAAGGCCAGTATAACTAGAGATACAGCCGAAGCGAGGCGGAAGTTCGGTGTCTCGCCGCCCATTAAGTTCCAGATCAAGACTGCCAAAGTGGAACCGCCCGAGGTTAAGTTGGGTGCCTCATTCACTGCGGTGCCGATGGTGAAGATTAAGGCAGCCGATTCGCCGATCACGCGGCTGATGCCGAGCAGAAAGGCTGATAGGATACCGGGGAAAGCAGCCGGTAATACAACTTTGAACAGTGTCTGGGTTTCTGTCGCGCCCAAGGCGAGGCTGGCCATCGTATAAGAGGGAGGAACTGAAGCCAAGGCTTCTTCCGACTGACGGATGAGAATCGGCAGCAACATGATCGCCATAGTTAAAGAACCTAAGAGTAATGAGAGACCATCCACTCCTAAGGTTTTAACTATCGGGAAGATTACGCTTATGCCCATCATACCGAATATAATGCTAGGGACACCTGCCAGCAGATTAATAGAGGTACGAATTAAACGGGTAAATTTGTTATCACTGGCAATGCGTTGCAAATAAATGGCTGCTGCCAAGGCGACCGGCATGGCTAATAGCATAGACATTCCGATCAAGATCACAGTGGATATGATCGGACCGCGGATGCCGCCTCCGGGGATCTGGGCTTGGTAGCCTAGGATGCCTGTGGTTTCATCCAAGGCAGCGACTAACTCTTCTGCACTCTGCCCTTTGCGCTGTCCTAAAGTAATTTTGTTGCCTGCTTGATCTACAGCGTCCATGACGATAATAGTCGCCTCAACTTCAAACGGAGCTATGTTACCTTGAGTCGCTCCTGCTGTAGCAATGACCATATTTTGCTTCAGAGGCGAGTCCGGATCAACGTAAACAATACTCTGTACTCTGTTGTTCTCGCGATTGACTATGTCTTGGATGGCAAAGCCGTAATTTTCAGAAAAAGGAACGTCAGCAGCGACTTGTGCCGGTCGTTCAAATTCACCGGCTGAGACAGCTCCTACGTCTTCATCAGCTTTAGCCAAAATGTTTGAAGCATAATAATTGCCACTAAACATTGATATATCGAAGGTGCTCCAGCCACTTGCAAAAATATAAGAAATTACTGCCAAGAGTACAAAGGTGACCAGGAGTGAAGCGAACCAAGTCGAACCGCTGCGAAATAAGTTTTTGATTCTTCTTTTTTTTGTCATACGCCCTGCGCTCTCTTGTCAAAACGCCGCTTGAGCCCAAAAATTGCAGCATTCGTCAACAAAATAATTGCCATCAAAACAATACCTACCGAAAACCGAATGTCATAATCCAAACCGGTAGTTTCGTGTAAGCCGGACAGCATAGTTGATGTCAGAGTTCTGGTTCTATCAAAGAGAGATGTAGTAGGTCCGAAAAGAGCATTGCCTGCCACCATAGAAACGGCAGTGGCTTCTCCGAATGCTCTGCCCAATCCTAAAGAAAAACCTGCCACAATTGAAGAACTGGCGCCTGGTATAACGACTTTGAAATAAGTCTCCATCTTAGTAGCGCCTAAGGCTAAGGAGGCACTATCAAGCGTTAAAGGTACGGCTCTGATGCCGGAGATAGAGAGGGAAGTCATCGTAGGATAAGTCATAATTGCCAGTAGGATAATAACAGCAAGCTGAGAGCTACCGCCGTAAGTGGTAATACCGAAGAGCGAAGCTAAATTATCTACTAAGGAGGTAATCCTACCTGCAGCGAAGACACCATAGACGACAGAAGGTATAGCCGCCAAGGTTTCTACCACCGTAGTCAGTCCTTGACTAACCTTTGGTGAAGCGATTCTACCTATGACTATTGCGGTTAGAACTGCCAGCGGCAAGGCCAGCAATCCGCCTAAAATCGAACTAATCAAAGTATTTATGATAATAAATCCTATACCATAAGTGCCTTGATCTGCACGCCATCTCATACCAGAAAGGAACGGCAGTATTTCCTGCCGTTCCGGGTAACCTGGTAAGAAAGGTTGTACTCCCCGAACTGTCACAAAGACTAGGAGTATTACGATCATCGCAGCGGCCATTAGTGCAGCAAAGAGGAAGATAGCGCGCATTAGCCGATCTACGAAGTATCTACGTCCTTTCATACATGTTCCTTACTATTACTTAATTACCAACATCGCTCCAGTCCGAAACTTGGCCGGTAAAAATGGCATACAAGTCTTCGGTAGTAGCATCATCAATCAAGTCGTTATCTGCATTGACAACTACAACGATAGCGTCTTGGCAGAAGGTGCCTGAGTAGATTGCGTCGGTAACGTCTTCAGTGTCCTTGAAGTTTCTGGAGGCAAAGCCGATATCAGAAGCATTCGGACCGTCTTTTTCTTCTCCGAGCACACGAGCGTGTCCGTCACTGGAACCGGTTTGGTCTAGCGAGAACTGAACGTTACCTGCGTGTACTTGGAAGGTTTCTAGTGCGGCTTGGACAGCTTTTTCAACTGAAGTAGAGCCGCCGGTTTTGATGGTTAAATGACTATTGTCTTGATCAACGATCGGATGATCTGCTTTAACTTCGTCCCAGGGTTTTCCAGATTCGACGTCAACGATGCCGCCGGCGTCAGCTACTGCTTCAAGACCTTCTGTGGATTCGGTTAAGAAAGCAACGAAAGCTTTCACGATAGCTTCTTGATCATCACTCTCATAGTCGCCAGGGGCGCGAGTGGTATAGGCGAAGGGACGTGAAAGTGTGTATTCTTCATTCACTGTCGCTTCAACTGAAGGAGCAACGCCATTGTAAGCTAGTGGCTTCAGATTATTTTCTTCGAAATTGGTTACGAGAGAAACATAGCCTACGCCAGATTTGTCGTTACCGACCTGGTTGGCCATCTCACCGTTAGAAGCTACTTCACTAGCTAAGTCAGTTAGTTCGCCTCCAAAACCGATAACAGATTCGAAGCCTTCACGTGTTCCGGAAGCTGAGTCTCTGGTGTACACATGAATTTCAAGACCGTCGCTAGGTGTCTCCGGTTCGGGTTCATCTGTATTATCAGGAGTCTCTACCTGAGGATCAGTACCATTAGGCTCGGGCTCTTCTTGTGTGTCACAGGCGATGCTGGCGATGGCCAGAGATAGTATTACTACAAATAGGAAGATGGTGCGGATTAGGTTTTTACCTTTAAATGTTTTTGTCATAATTCATCCTTTCTGCGATTCATTTTTGATCGCATACACATCTTCCGTCTCACAGGTTTAATAATAAGCAAATTCATGTTAATTCTATGTTAAGTATGACGGGCAAAGGGTGTCATAAGTGCTGTAAATGCGTGCTTTTCGCTCTTTTCAGCAAAAGAAAACGCTTAAGTCCTTGAGTGAGTAGCTTTAGGTAAATTTACATGAAATTTACATTGAAAGAAGAGCTCGAGGCACTAATCTGACTTTTAATCAGGGGGTCTGGGGTTAAGAGCGCATGCAGAAAATAAATAAAAGCCCTTGACACAATACTGTTTCAAGGGCTTTCACTGTGGAGCCTGAGGACGGATTCGAACCCCCGACCTGCTGATTACAAATCAGCTGCTCTGCCAACTGAGCTACTCAGGCAATTTAGGATCATATTTAAGCATTGATTATGCTAGCCGAGAAATGACCCCTTGTCAACTCTATTACAGCAATTGCGTCACTTTGTTGGTGCTTGGCAAGTAGGTTCCTTTTAATGCAAGAAACTTCCGCTAGTCTCCTAGGAAAAATCTATTACCCTCTCCCGCTCCAGTCGTCGCATGTATCTCAGGAAAGCGATGATAAAGACCACTGCCACAACATTGGTAGAGATGGTAAGTGACCACCAGATACCATCAACGCCCAGTGAAGTTCCGGAAAGCCAGGCACCCAGAGGTATGCGCGCACTGATAAATATTGCGGAAACAACTGCTGTAAAGCGCGTCTGTCCGAGAGCAGAGAACGCTGCGATGGTGATTATCTCCAATCCCATCAGAATCTGAGAAGCTGACAGGATCTGCAAGTAAGATTTTCCGCCCGCAATAGCATCAGGCTCATTCATAAATAAAGCAGTAATATCAGCAGCAAAGAAATACAGGATTGCCGTAGTGAAAATACAGATAATAAACACTATCAGTGAAGCGGAGAAATATCCCTTTTTCATCCTTTTCCCCTGCCCTGCACCGAAATTCTGCGCCACAAAGGCACTAACTGCAGCACCGAAACCATCTGCGGTCAGCCAAGAAATGGATTCTACTTGTGAGCCGAAGCGCTGCACAGCGACGCTTAAGTCACCGAAACGCACAACCATACGAGAAATCACAATCGTCACTATTGAGCGGATCAAGGATTGGGCACCCGCAGGAAGCCCGATGCGCAAGATATCCTTTACATTGCTCCAGGCGATGGGTTCTGAGAAAAGTTTTAGACTGTGGAAAATATCATCCTTCTTCGCGACCACTAGGAGAATAAGAAGAATAACAACTTGAGCAATTACAGTTGCCACACCGGCTCCGAACACACCCAGATTAAAAGTAATAATCAATAGAGGATCTAAAACCATATTCACAATTAAGCCGATGCCGTTAGCAAGAAAAGGAGATTTACTGTTACCGACAGTTGTAAGCAGGGCGCTCAAGATTCTGCTACCGTAAGTAGCGAAAAGTCCAAAGCTGATTGCCCTCAAATAGACGATAGAATCCCTGGCAGTACCTATCTCATTGAAGTTGAAGATAGAAATGATTGGATCGGCTGCGAGAAAATACGCTAAAAAAAGCAGAAAAGCAGCCAGAAAGCCGAGACGCAGCGATTCTCTGCCGAAACAGCGCACTTCCTCGATCTTTCCACGTCCGTACGCTTGCCCACAATGTACTTGGCCTCCTATACGCATAATGCTGAGGATGCCGTCTGAAACCCACATCAGCAGACCACCGGTACCGACTGCTGCGACAGCCTGCGAACCTAATCTTCCAACCCAAAACATATCGGTCAGAGTGTAAGCCAGACTGAGGAACGAACCTGCCATGATGGGCATAGCCAGTCTTACAATTGAAGACGTAACCGGGCCGTTTAATAAATCAACTTTTTTACTGCGCACTAAAAAACATTAACTGCTCTTCAGAGCAGTCCCTTTCCCATTAGCATTCTACACGAAATTATTTTAGACGCCATTGCTGCTACTTGCTGATCGCTGAGCTTATTGTCAGTTTCAATCAATATTTTGTAAATGACCTGTCAATATAGGAAAAGAGTGTTTTTCTTATGACCAAAGCCTAAGTAAAACGCACAAAGGGAGCCCTGATATGTTATTCTACTTCTATTGAAGATAGAGTATTTAAGAGGAAACTCACAGTGCAAGGGATGCTACACTTTGCATCTGAGAGTTTTTTCACGAAGAGGTTCGGAGGTAAATTCAGGATGCGATTGAAATGGCCCAAGAAATTACAGGGCGTTCATCCCCGTCAAAACAAAAATACAGCCAACATGGCCATAAAGAAATTAAGCGGCTTTGAGACTGTATCCATCCCCTTAAACATGCAAATAGGACCCGGTTGCACATCCCTAGTAAAAAAGGGAGACCAAGTCGAGATCGGTCAAAGAATCGGTGAGCCACTAGGCGACTGGAGCGTACCGGTTCACGCCAGCGTTTCAGGCACAGTTAAATCTGTCAAAAAAGAGATCCTCAGCGACGGCACTCATGCTGAGTATGTCAACATTGATTCAGATGGGCGGGAAAGCGTTTCTGCTGAAGTGCGTCCCCCGGAAGTGCATGATCGTGAGGATTTCATCAAGGCAGTCAGAGCGGCCGGTCTAGTCGGCTTAGGCGGCGCAGCCTTCCCTACCCATGTAAAGATGCAACCGCCCCCCGGCAAGGTCATTGACACCTTAATTATAAATGCAGCCGAATGCGAACCGTATATAACCTCTGATCATCGCATTTGTCTGGAGTATCCTAAACAGATCATCAAAGGCATCATGCTAACTTGTCACTATCTCAATATCCCGGAAGCAATTATTGGAATTGAAGATAATAAACGTGATGTCGCCGGAGTCTTGCAAAAGGAAATCAACAAAGTCAAAGGTACTCTGGATTACCCGGCTAAGGGCATCTCCGTTGTGATCTTGCCGACTTTATACCCAACCGGTGCTGAGAAAGTCCTGATACGACTCCTTAATGGTCGCATAGTCCCTGAAGGTGGCCTACCTGCAGATGTCGGAGTTCTCGTGCAAAACGTCGGAACCATCCGCTATGTTGCCGAATATTTCGAGACCGGCATGCCCCTGATAAGCAAGATCGTTACCATTGACGGCTCCGCAGTTCAAAGCCCTGCAAATTTGGAAGTGCCGATCGGCGCAGCTATCGTAGATGTTGTTGAAAAGAGCGGCGGCTGCAGAATAGAGGCGGCTAAAGTGATCATGGGCGGGCCGATGATGGGTGTTGCCATTGACGACTTAAACCGTCCTATCCTCAAACACAACAACGCGATTCTCATGTTAGATGAAAAAGACGCCACCTTGCCCAGCGAGATCGCCTGCATTCAATGCGGCCGATGCACCAGGGCCTGCCCTATGCTGCTGATGCCCACTACGCTCGATATGGCTGCTCGCATCCAAGATTGCGACAAGTTGGCTCAATATCATGTAATGAACTGTATCGAATGTGGCTGCTGTACTTATGTCTGTCCTTCAAAACGTTACTTGCTACAAAACATAAGGATAGGCAAAACTTTGCTCAGACAGAGCGGTCAAAATTAGAGATCAGTTAGCTTAGTTAAGGAGACTATGAATTAATGTTACGTGTATCATCATCCCCTCATATCCGGGATAATTCTTCTACACAGCGCATCATGCTAGACGTAGTTCTAGCACTGATACCGGTTGTAATCGCATCCGTCATTATTTTTGGTTGGCGCGCTTTGCTGCTTTATGCTGTCAGTATTGCCAGCAGTGTCATCTTTGAAGCGCTCACCCGCAGGTTAATGAAGCGGGAACAAACTATTAATGACCTTTCAGCTGTTGTCACAGGAATTCTCTTGGCGACAGGACTGCCGGCCAACTACCCGATCTGGATGACTGTACTTGGCGCTTTCATCGCCATCGTATTTGTGAAACAGCTTTTCGGTGGCTTAGGCGGAAACTTTGCTAATCCTGCAGTTACAGCACGTATTGTCTTGGCCGTTTCTTTTGCCACTGAAACAAATACTTTCACAGTTTTGCCACAACATGCTTACTGGGGAAATGTTGCAGGTGGAACTTCTCAAGCGACTATCGTCGAAACAAGCTCACAGATCGACCTCGTCAGCAGCGCCACTCCCCTAGCTTTGCCTGCCGGAGAGATTTCCACCCTGGATCTTTTCCTGGGCACCCATGCCGGAAGTATCGGTGAAACTTGTGTTCTAGCTCTGCTAATTGGTGCAGCTTATCTCTTACTGCGCGGGATTATCGACCTCTGGATTCCACTAGTTTATATGGGCACGACTGTTGGCCTCATCGCCTTGGTCGGCGGAGATCCTCTTCACCATTTACTAAGTGGTGCCTTAGTACTGGCAGCCTTCTTTATGCTTACAGACTATGTAACCTCGCCAACGACAATTTTGGGAAAAATAATTTTCGCCTTTGGTGCCGGCGTGCTTACCTTCCTCTTGAGAATGTACAGCAGCATGCCGGAAGGTGTGTCTTATTCAATACTTTTAATGAACATTCTTACACCGCATATCGAACGCTGGACCGCACATAAAACGATTGGAGGAAACTATGGCAAAGAACGTAGACAAGCCGAATAAGACTGCTAACGAAGGCATGAAGTTCATCGAACGTGGCATAATGCCTGCTGTTATTTTGACTATCATCGCCATAGTCAGCGTCGCATTGTTGGCTTTAACTGAATACACAACGGCTGACGCCAGAGCTGAACAGCAGCAACTAATGGAAGACGTCAACAAAAGAATAATTTTCACTGACGCAGACAGCTTCCCGGCTGAAGACTTAGACGAAGCCGGTGTTTCACTCCCCGGTGGACATGCTGTCGACTTGTCGGATGTCAGCACGATCGAAGCTGTATATATGGCAGAAAAAGAGGACGAAGTCGTAGGTATTCTCATTGCAGCAAATCCCCTAGGATATGGGGGTGGCAGAATCGGACTCATGCTGGGCTACGACTTGGAAGGAAATCTCTTCAACTTGACGGTAGATGCCCAATCACAGACAGCAGGCCTTGGAACCAAGGTTGCCGAGGAAGATTTCACCGGCCAGTTAATCGGAATCAATGCCTCCGGCACTGTCTCTACGTCCGGAGATTCCGACTTTGAAGTTGATGGCATCAGTGGAGCGACCACCTCAGCCGAGGCTGTTTTGAGAGGCATCAACATCGCCAATGAAGCAGTAAGCCAAATGCTGGGTCTGGAATAGGAGGAAATTGTGGCTAATAAGAAAAGATCACTTTCATATGAGTTATTAAAAGGACTACTTAAAGAGAACCCTTTATTTGTCCTAGTTCTGGGCACCTGCCCTGCTTTAGCTGTTACGACCTCCGCCTTTAACGGTTTAGGTATGGGCATCGCGACAACGTTCGTTCTAGTCTTGTCCAACATAGTTATTTCCGTTTTGCGTAAGGTCATTCCTAACAGTGTACGCATTCCTGCCTACATTACGATGATTGCTGCCTTGGTTACTATAGTGCAACTTTTGCTGGAAGCTTATGTACCGGAACTTAACCAAAGCTTAGGGATTTTCATCCCCTTGATTACCGTCAACTGTATCATTCTGGGACGTGCCGAAGCTTTCGCTAATCGTAATACCGTCATCAGATCGATTATGGATGGATTGGGAATGGGTTTGGGCTTCACTTTGGCTTTGTTCTTAATGGGCACAATTCGTGAAATTCTCGGCTTCGGCACTTTCTTCGGTGCCCAAATGCCTTGGATCCGTGAAGGCGGCCTACAGCCTATAGGTATTTTGGGACTGCCTGCAGGTGGTTTTATTATCTTCGGCATCTTGGTAGCGATCTCTGACAAATTGAATCATCGCTGGTATTCACGTAAGCCTGACGACACTATGGATCGCAGGAATTATCCGGGCAGCATCAGCAAACGAACTGACGCACCTTTCGTAGCAGCTTCCGTAGCTAGCGGCGAATCGGATGCACAAGCGATATCTGAAGGCGGCGTACCTGAGACAATGACCGAGCCGGGAGAACGTTCAAGCATCCCCGCTCCGGACGATAGAGAATAAGGAGAAATTGTCATGAAAGAAATGTTTATGATACTATTCAGTGTCATTTTGATAGACAACTTAGTATTATCACGCTTCCTTGGTGTTTGCTCCTTCTTAGGTCTGACCAAGGATCTGAAAAACTCAATGGGAATGAGCGTGGCGGTTATTTTCGTCATGTTGGTATCAACCGCAGTCACCTACCCGATCTATTACTTCCTGCTGGAGCCGAATGGTTTGGGTTATCTGCAGACAGTACTGTTTATTTTGGTAATTGCTGCCACAGTCCAGGTTATAGAAACTATATTGCGTAAGGTCTTCCCTCCCTTGTATGAAGCCATGGGCATATTCTTGCCGCTGATAACAACCAACTGCGCTATCCTCGGTGTAATGCTGATCAACATGCAAGAGAGCTATTCTTTTGTTAATGCCATTATGAGCTCATTAGGCGCAGGCTTAGGTTTCACTTTGGCGATGTTCCTCTTCGCCGGAGTTAGGGAAAAACTGGAGACATCAGATATTCCGGAGACATTTAAGGGACTACCGTCTGCTCTGACAGCGGCGTCGATCCTGTCGGTCTCTTTTATGGGTTTCGGTGGTGTAATTGAAAATCTGTTCTCCTAAGCGATTTACTGCTTAGCAGATTAAGGAGTATATATGGAATTAGTAATTCTGCAAACAAGTAATATTATTTTACCGGCAATAATCAGCGGTGGTACCGCTCTCTTGCTCGGAGCAGTGATTTTGATGGTTATGCGCTTCTTCTCCGTTAAGGACAACCCTTTGGTGGAAGAATTGAATGAAGTCCTTCCAGGCGTCAACTGCGGCGGCTGCGGCTATTCAGGCTGCGCCGGCTATGCAGCAGCTCTCGCTTCAGGTCAGGATAAAAATACCTCTAAATGTACTGCCGGTGGAACTGACACAGCTGAAGCAGTTGCGCTCACTCTGGGTACAGCACCGCAGGAATATATCCCTCAGGTCGCTCATGTCTTTTGTCAAGGCAGCGGCGAGTATACCAGCAGGAGATTTGATTACACCGGCACACCCAACTGTGCCTCAGCAACAGGTCTCTTTGGTGGCCCGAACTCATGCACTTATGGTTGTTTAGGCTTTGGTGACTGCTATGACGTCTGTGAATTCGACGCTATTTGGATCGATGATGGACTGGCACACGTCAACGCTAACAACTGCACGGCATGCGGCAAATGTGTCATCGCTTGTCCGAAAGATCTGATCAGCTTGATCCCGAAACATGAGCTCGCCACAGTAAACAGCTGCCTCAATCACTGGCCGGCGGCGGCGACTCGCAAAAACTGTAAGATCGGCTGCATTTCCTGCCGACTTTGCGTGAAAGCCTGCCCCGTTGATGCTATTTCCATGGACGACAACCTCGCAATCATTGATCAGGAGATTTGCATCCATTGCGGCGAATGCGTCGAGGTCTGTCCAACCAATTCCATCAGCGAAGGCTTGTTAGGCGGCATGGACGAAGTAAAAGCTAAGCGTGCTGCAGCTAAGGCTGAAAAGGAAGCAGAAGAAGCGGCAAAGAAAGCTGAGAAAGAAAAAGCAAGCTAAAGCAATATCTCTTAGTATTTAAGAACCATATTTATGAATTAAGGCACCCGAGCGGGTGCCTTTTTTGTTGGTCAATTCATATTCTGTGCCTGGCACAAATCTTGACTTGTCAATAGCTGCTAAATCTGTCACAAAATAAAAGACCAGCCTCTTTCAAAAAAGATTGGCTGGCCTGTATTACTTAGATCTTAGATTCTGTCTGAGCTATGCACGCTCTACTCTGCCACTCTTAAGGCAGTTAGTACAAACGTTCATTCTCTTGGGAGTGCCGTCAACCATTACACGCACTCTCTTAATGTTTGCGCGCTGACGATTCTTGGCACGGCGAGCAATCTGCGAACGTGTAATACTGAGCTTTCTACCAAAAAACATATCCTTCTGGCATACTTCACACTTGGCCATGCTTTTACCTCCTGTCACGCCCCAAGGAATAAACCCCGGAGAAGTATTCGCGCTAAACGCGCAACAAAGATAGTAGCACAATCGACTGTCGTTAGCAAGTAGAAAAGTCGAGAAAAGCTATTCGTTCCCCGGAGCCAATCTACGTACCTCCATGATCCGTTCCGATAGCTCAAGAGCCTCTCGCGAATCAAAATCAATCAGCTGCATGCTGGACTTATTGTGCAAGCTCAGCAGTAGCCTATCCTCATTCAGGCACAGAGCCATGCGATCCAGACTCCCCGCGTCAGATTTTTTATGGAAAAAAACCAAATCACCCGGCCTTAGGTATATAATCGCAGGCTGTGCGGAAGTCTGTGGCAGATTGACTGCAGTTCCTACATTCATCAGCTGCTCGACGGTACGAGGCAGCTCCAAGCCATTGAGAAACGCCGACAAACGTACGATACCTGAAGTGGAAACTCCACGACGCGTTAGGCCACCGGGAACGTGAGGGGAATTTTCAAAGGCGATTGCTGTCGAGATAAAACTCTGTGCAAAATCTTCGCTCAAAGGTAGATCCTGATCAACTTCAAGCAAGAACACACCCTGAGTATTCATCCATCCCTGCTCCCCTTCAGGCAATCTAACGCGGACTAAGCCGCTATTATGATAGTCAGCATACAGGACTGTACCCATGGGTGCTTCGATAAGCAAAGTGCCGCCCCTAGCATGCGACATGACTCTCTTGAAGGGATCTCTGATAATTACCTTCATGACGGCATTTTCCTCTTGCAAGGAGGATGTGTCAGCTGTCAGAGCATCTCTTTCAACATAGCCGGAGATACCGTCTGCAAGTTCAACACCCAACCAATCTCGGCGTGAAGTATCTCTAATTACAAGCTCTTCATTGAGTAATAGCTCGCAGATATGAGGCGAAGCCTTGTCCGGCTCTTCGAAAAGAAAAGCCGAAGTTCGCTTTAGTACTGCCCTGTCCCCTTGACCGGCATGCGGTATCTCAGGTTCCGTCACTGTCGGTGGTTCAGTTGCAATCGGCTCGTTCACATCCACATCCGACAACAACGCAGGCAAGAGTACAAAGACCGCCAACAAAAGCAGCACGATTATGCTCAGCGGAATCAACCACGGAGGCAACCTCTTCTTCTTGGGAGTGACATAAAGATTTTTAGGAACATGCGGATCCTGACCTTTGTCAACAAAGATATCTTCTCTGGCACCAGGTCTTTTCTTAAGCGAAATCTTATTCTTGGGATCGTGTGAATCAGCTTTTTTCATCTATATAATCTCGGCCTAAGCCTGTGAATTTCCTTCAATAATATTAAAAACACAAATAGCTACAGCGTAATCCTTCTCGTGAGAAATACTCAGAGCGATTCCTGTCGCTCCCATTTTCTGTACGCGCGTGTGGGCTGCTCCGTGCAAATGCAGTTCCGGCTCCCCTGACTCGCTGCTAAGAATCTCGATATCATGCAAGGAAATGCCTTCGCTCCAGAAACCGGTTCCAAGCGCCTTAGACACCGCTTCCTTGGCCGCAAAACGGCCTGCTAAGCGCTGCATTGAGTCCTTGCATACGTCAAGTTCTGAGGCCGTAAAAACGCGTTCTAAGAAGCGCTGACCGCTCCTCTCCACTGCCTGTTCAATACGTGCTATTTGGATAATATCAATTCCGCAACGCATACTGCTTATCCTTGGCTCTGCTGGCGTGCTTTGAGGCGGATATCGCCATCCGGGAAACGATAGAAAATGTAATTGCCCATGAGGCGACTGTAAGTACGCTTATCGTAGGTGGAACGCAAGTCGGCGTCGCTGAGGTTGGTCGCGATAATGCTATGCAGCGACTTGTGCAGCCGTGTATCCAACAAGGTCAGGAAATTTGATGTATTGTCTTGCACCGACCAGCTGGCGTTGAGCTCACTACCCAAGTCATCAAGCAAGAGCAAATCAACAGTCAGCAGTGCATCCGTCAGAAGTTCCATTTCATCGAATTTTGCTCGATCCGGATTGTAGGACTGGCGCAGCACAGTCATCGTTTTCATCCATTCGAAAGCGATAGGTGCGGTGACATAGAGAACAGTATAATCTTGCTCCAGTACTTCTCGGCCAATTGACTGCATAAGGAAGGTTTTGCCCGTTCCGGCTTCACCTGAAAAGAGCAGATTCTGGTCCTGAACTTGGGAAAAGTGACGTGCATAAAAGACAGTCACTTCGCGCAGTTCGCGCATGCGTTCCCGGGCTGTTAGCTCGCTTTTTCCGGCTGAATCTGCAAAGAGATTCAGATTGAAATTGGCAAAACGGGCATCATCCTGAAGCGGTATCGGCAGATAGCGAGAGATTTCTTTCTGGAATAGACGTCTGCGGCAAGGACACCACTCGCCCGTCTCTAGGTATCCGGAATCATCGCACAGTGAGCAGGAATAATCCGGACTATCATAATTGGCCTCGATGCCACGAGCAGTCAAGAAGTCCTCACGGTCACGAATTGTGCTCTTCAGACAGTGCTCATCGCAATCCATTCCTAAAACTCGATACAGCTCTGAGATCCCGGCCTGCTGAATTTTGCGATCCATCTCTTCCAGCTCGGGATATTGCTGATACAAATCCTCACGCTTCTCTTCACAACGTTTCTCCGCTACAACGCGGCGCTGTGAATAAATCGCTGCTAAGTCTCTATTGATGCGTTTTTCCAAGCGTGACATTAATCTAACCTTCTTTGCCTGAAGCATCATCAGACTTCTTTAAACGCGGCCGAGGAATGCGCTGGGCCAGTTCCTGACTGATCTCTTCCACTTCCGCTTTGCTGGCTTCACTCATCGTGAAGTCTCCGCTGGAAGCCTTTTTAGCATCTTTCTTGCTCGCACGTTTTTGCCGGTATTCTTTCTCGTATTCTTCTATCTCTTCCACAGTCTGCAAACCGGCTGCGTGCCACTCACTCAAGATTGAATCTAAATACTTGACGCTGGGCGAACTGGCACCGGTCAGCTTGGACAAAGCCACTTCGACAATCGGTACGGAATAGCCGTATTCGTCCATCCAACTGGCGATCAAAATATTATCCGGTTCAGATAAACGACGCCTAAGGTTCTTCGCCACCAGCGACTGCAATTGTTTTTTCTCTAAAAAGCGCTCGTAATAGACATTCAGCTGATCATAGGTCTTAATGCCGGCCTGCGACCAGTCTTCCGCTATCCTCCTGATGTAGGCGGTTGTACGTAGGGCATTGGCGTTGGCTGCTTCTTGGAACAATGAGTACATGACCGCCGGCTCAAAGCTGTGGTGGTCAAACCAATAATCAATCAACTCGTACCAAGTGTAGGTCATTGTTCCTTGGAAGAAAGTCATGTTGATGTCATTGGTAATCTGTTCGCGCTCCTCGTGCTCCTTCTCGCGCTCAATGATGTCACTCGGAGGGGCAGTTTCTTTGGGACGGAAGCGGCGTTCTAACTCTTTAGCTTTAATATCCAAAAGGCGAATATCATGCTGGCTGATGCTGAGCAAACCCTCGTCTTCCAGTTGTTGCAGGTGTTCATCAACTTTTTTCCTGCTAATACCGAGGCGGGCTGCCATATCATCAGCTGTCATCACGCGAGAACCATTCTCAGCCACACTCAAAAGCAGCAAATAGCACTTGACCGCATCCCCATCCAGCTTGACCATAAAGTCATGAATGAAAATATCGGCTACAGCAGTATCGCTGAAGGTTGAGTTACGGTTGTGAATGATGCGCAATGTACTTCTCCTTGCTTGTGAAACAGAGAGCCGGGTAATCCGGCTCTCTGTAATCTTATCAAATCTAGCTGCTTAGACACAAGTTTATTCTTCAAGTGCCGCCAGTCGCTGATAGGTTCTGTAACGACGATCTGCTGAGGTCCGTGCTTTAGCAAAGATTTCCTCGACCTTTTCCGGACTGTATTTCTGAGCCAGCGAGGTATAACGTACCTCACCTTTCAGGAATTCGGTATAGTCACGCTTAGGCTCCTTTGAATCAAGAACAAACGGATTATTGCCTTCCTGCTCTTGATCAGGGTTGAAGCGATAGAGATGCCAGTACCCGGTCTCTACAGCATCTTTTTCGCGCTGCTGAGACAAAACCATACCGCCACGGATGCCGTGGTTGATGCAGGGTGCGTAAGCGATTACCAGTGAGGGACCATCGTACGCTTCTGCTTCTCTTAAAGCTCTAAGAGTCTGATTCTGGTTGGCTCCCATTGCTACCTGAGCGACGTAGACATAGCCGTAAGACATTGCCATTAGGCCCAGATCCTTCTTATGGCGTTCCTTACCGCCGGCCGCAAACTGTGCGACTGCGCCTAAGGGAGTGGCCTTTGAGGCCTGTCCACCTGTATTGGAGTAAACTTCTGTATCCAGTACTAGTACGTTAACATTTTCGCCACTGGCCAACACGTGATCCAGACCGCCGTAGCCAATATCATAGGCCCAGCCGTCTCCACCAATAATCCACTGAGTGCGGAGCATCAGGTAATCGGAGAGATCAACCAAACGGATGCAGATTTCTTTAGCTTCGCCGCTGAGCTTGCTGGCTTTCAAAGCCTCGATCAGCTTGTCGGACACTTCGCGGCTACGCTCTTTATCCTGTGCGAACTCAACGAAATCTGTTAAGGCTTCGCTTAATTCTGTCGGCAGGTCGAACTTTCTGAGTTCGTCTACCATTTCCAGAGCGCGAGCACGGAGCTGCTTATAGCCCAGATACATACCTAGGCCGTACTCTGCGTTATCTTCGAACAAGGAGTTAGCCCAAGAAGGTCCGTGTCCGTCAACGTTCGGGCAATACGGCATGGATGGTGCTGAACCGCCCCAGATTGAGGTACAACCTGTAGCGTTTGCTATCATCATGCGATCGCCGAAGAGCTGAGTCACAAGTTTCACATACGGTGTCTCACCGCAACCGGCACAGGCGCCGGAGAACTCGAGTAAGGGCTCTTCAAACTGACTGCCTTTAACTGAATACTTCTGCAGAGGGTTCTCTTTCCGTGACAAAGTCATGGAGAAATCCCAGTTATCTGCCTGGTGCATCTGATCAGCCAATGGTTCCATAACCAAAGCTTTTTCTTTGGACGGGCAGACTTCAGCACAGTTGCCACAGCCGGTGCAGTCAAGAGCTGACGGCTGAATACGGAACTGATACTGATCATACTGTCTCATCCCTGTAAGAGTGTCATAGCCTTCCGGAGCTTGCGCCTTTTCTTCTTCATCTAAGAGGAAAGGACGGATGACTGCGTGCGGGCAGACATAGGAGCACTGGTTACACTGAATACAGTTTTCCGGAATCCAGCGCGGAATATTAAAGGCAACGCCACGCTTTTCATAGCGTGATGTTCCTTGCGGGAAAGTACCGTCGACATGATCGACAAAGGCCGAAACCGGCAATGAGTCACCTTCTTGACGGTTCATGATATCAGCTATATTTGTAATGAAATCCGGAGCCTCGCGCTTGCTGTCTGTTGCGTCTTCAGCATTTATCCAGCTGGCGGGGACTTCCACTTTTCTCAGTTGAGAAATGCCGGCATCCACAGCATTGTAGTTCATCTTGACGATGTCTTCGCCGCGCTTGCCGTATGAAGAAACAATCGCTTCTTTCATGTAAGTGATAGCGTCATCAACCGGAATGACTTCGCTGATCTTGAAGAATGCAGCCTGGCAGATGGTGTTAATGCGTCCGCCCAGACCAAGCTCTTCAGCGATGGCTGCAGCGTCAATAACATAAAACCCGGCTTCTTTTTCCGCTAAGGCACGTTTAATGCTAGCAGGAAGTTTTTCTTCAATCTCTTCGTCACTCCAGCCGATATTGAGCAGGAAAGAACCGCCCTTCTTCAGAGGAGTCAACATATCGTAACCGTAAATGTACGCCGGAGTATGGCAAGCAACAAAGTCTGCCGTGTGCACTAGATAAGGTGCGCGGATCGGGTTTTTGCCGAAACGCAGGTCAGAAATAGTTACGCCGCCCGACTTCTTGGAGTCATAAGAGAAATATGCTTGAGCGTACTGATCTGTATGGTCACCGATGATTCTAATCGAGTTCTGGTTGGCACCGACTGTTCCGTCGGAACCCAGGCCCCAGAAACGAGCTTGGAAGGTATCTTCATCTGTCACGTCGACTTCTTCGCCGGCTGGCAGTGAGAGGAAGCTGACATCGTCAACAATACCGATGGTAAAGTTGTTCTTAGGTTCGGGAAGTTTCAGGTTTTCAAAAACTGACACGATCTGTGAAGGTGTCGTGTTCTTCGAACCCAAACCATAACGACCGCCAACGATCTCGACTTCAGGACGCTTCTTGCTCAGAGCCTTGACTACGTCAAGATAGAGCGGCTCACCGGTGGAACCGGACTCTTTTGTGCGATCGAGCACAGCAATGTGCTTAACTGTTTCCGGAATAGCATCCAAAAGCAGAGCATCCACGAAGGGACGATAGAGGTGAACGTGCAGGACACCTGTCTTGCGTCCGTTCTTATTAAGAAAATCTACTGTCTCACAGGCTGTCTCGTAAACTGAACCCATGCAGATGATGATCTCTTCAGCATCAGGAGCGCCATGATAAACGAAAGGTTTATAGTAACGCCCGGTGATCTGGCCGAACTCATCCATGTACTGTTCAACGATAGCAGGAAGTGCCTCGTAGTATGCATTTGCTGCTTCTTTTTCTTGGAAGAAAATGTCAGGATTCTGAGCTGTTCCGCGCAGTGTGGGAGCATTCGGCGTCAGTCCGCGGTCGCGGAAAGCCTGAACTGCCTCCATGTCAACCAAGCCGGCTATATCTTCATAATCAAAGACTTCAATCTTCTGAATTTCGTGTGAAGTACGGAAGCCATCGAAGAAATGCATGAAAGGTACTCTGCCTTTTATCGCTGCTAAGTGAGCAATAGCTCCTAAATCCATAGCTTCCTGGACACTGGAAGATGCTAAGAGAGCAAATCCTGTCTGTCTGGCAGCCATGACGTCACTGTGATCACCGAAAATGGAAAGAGCATGGGCAGCAATGGAACGAGCTGAAACGTGGAAGACAGCCGGCAAAAGCTCACCGGCCAATTTGTACATGTTGGGTACCATAAGCAGTAGTCCCTGCGAAGCTGTGTAGGTTGTCGTCAACGCTCCGCTAGCCAGAGAACCGTGAACGACTCCCGCTGCTCCACCCTCTGATTGCATCTCTACTACGTTTACAGTCTGACCGAAAACGTTCTTACGGCCTTGCTGTGACCATTTATCAACCAAGTCTGCCATTGGCGATGATGGTGTAATGGGGTATATACCTGCAACCTCTGTAAACGCGTAAGACGAATATGCAGCTGCTTCGTTACCGTCCATTGTCATAAATTTCTTGTTTTTCTGCATCTATTACTCCTTATCCTTAATTGCAGGAAATCCTGCTTTTTATCCGCAAACATTATAACACTTATTACTTATCAGAATATTCAATCAGGGACTTACCGCTCATCGCTTCTGGTTGCTCCAAGCCGGCTAAATCCAATATGGTCGGGGCCAGATCAGCTAACCTGCCATCCTTCAGCTCGACATCGCTCATACCGGCCAAAATTAACGGAACCGGCGTTGAAGTATGAGCTGTGAAAGGCCCGGAATTTTCCCGATCAAACATTGACTCTGCGTTGCCATGATCGGAAGTGATTAGAGCTACTCCTCCCCGTTCCAAAATCAACGGTACTAGTCTCGCCATACTCCTGTCAACAGTCTCAACTGCTGCAACAGCCGCCGAGAAAATACCCGTGTGCCCGACCATGTCACAATTGGCGTAATTCATTACTATTAGATCGTATAGATCTTGCTCGACCAATTGAGCCACGGATTCGGTGAGTTCGGGTGCGCTCATCTCCGGCTGTAAATCGTAAGTCGCAACTTTTGGCGAGGGAATTAGCAGTCGATCTTCTCCGGGAAAATTATCTTCACGCCCGCCATTGAGGAAAAACGTTACGTGAGCATATTTCTCAGTTTCCGCTGCACGCAGCTGCTTCAGCCCTGCCCGCGAAAACACTTCTCCCAAGCTATCACTCACGTTCTCGGTCTCAAAAGCGATGTTTAAATTCTTGTAAGCATTGAAATCATCATCATATTCGGTCATGCTCACATAAGTGAGACTGCCCGGCTCAACCACCGTGGGGAATTCTGCAAATTCCTCATCCATTAAAGCACGAGTTAGTTCGCGTGCTCTGTCGGGACGGAAATTGAAGAAAATAAAGCTGTCTCCGCTTTCGACGAGGCTGATGGGCCTACCCAGCGCATCCACTATCTGAGCCGGATTCAAAAACTCATCCGTTACTCCATTGGCATAGGAATCTTTGATGTACTCCACCGCAGACTGATTACGTGGTCCGCCATAATCGATGTCCGTTAAAGCGCGATAAGCGAGGCGAACGCGTTCCCAGCGTTTGTCACGATCCATGGCGTAGTAGCGGCCGGAAACGGAAGCGATCTTTCCTATTTCATGTTTCTGCATGAAGGCTTCCAGAGCCTCCGTATAGCGCAGCCCGGATTGAGGTGGTGTGTCTCTGCCGTCATAGAAAGCATGGACATAGACATCTTCTAAACCTAATGACTTGGCCATTTCCAGCAAAGCAAAGAGATGATTGATATGACTATGAACTCCGCCGTCGGACAGCAATCCTGTCAAATGCAGAGCTTTGCCTCTGTCTCTAGCTGAAAGCATTGCTGTTTTTAGAGCATGGTTTTCATAAATGCTCTTGTCATCAATGGCCAGATTGATACGCATCAAATCCTGATAGACAATGCGTCCTGCGCCAATATTGGTATGGCCTACTTCCGAATTGCCCATCTGCCCTTCAGGAAGTCCTACATCAAGCCCACTAGTATAGATCATGCTTGACGGCCATTCGCTAAAGAGTTGATCTAAGTAGGGGGTATTTGCGGCTTTTACAGCATTCCCCTCGACTTCATCAGCTAAGCCCCAGCCGTCAAGAATTATAAGAGCCAACGGCCTGTTCTTGAGTTTTGTCATACAAATCCCTTTCTGCCCCTCAGGCGTTGGCGATCACTTTAAAAGCATCCGCTTTCAAGGAGGCACCTCCAACGAGACCACCATCAATTGATTCCGCAGCGAATAGTTCACCGGCGTTTTCATCGTTTACTGAGCCGCCATAGAGCACTTTTACTCGTTCGACCCAGTTCGCCGGATATTTCTTTTTCAAGAAGGAGCGAATGAAGGCACAGGCTTCTTCAGCTTGCTCGACAGTTGCCGTGCGGCCGGTGCCGATAGCCCAAATCGGTTCATAGGCGACTATAATTTGTACCAGTTTATCCGCGGTAACAAATTCAAAAGCGGATCCAATCTGACGCGTCAATACGTCTTCCGTCTCGCCCGCCTCTCTTTCTTTCAAGGACTCGCCACAACACAATATCGGACGCAGACCCCAACTAAGAGCTGACTTCAGCATGGCCTGAACACGTTCATCCGTTTCGTTATCCATGGCACGACGTTCAGAGTGACCTATCAGCACATAGGGAACATGCATTTTGGCCAAAGTAGCCATGGAGACATTCCCAGTGTAGGCCCCTGAATCAATCTCATGTCCCGTCTGTGCGGCTACATGAATATTGCTGTAGGCAGTGGCAGACAAAGCAGCGTCCAAAGCTGTGGAGGGTGTGGCGACAATAATCCGAGAAGGAGCGTCGGCCAGTTCACATTTCAACTCTTCTAAAAAGGAAACCGCGTCTGCAGGTGCTCCCAAGTTCATCTTCCAATTGCCTGCAGCAACCTTGCGTCTCGGATCGAGATCTAAAAGACAATCCACTCCGGGCAGTACGCGTCCTTCCAGCAATTCCAGTGAAGCTCCGCCACCGGTGGAGATATGAGTCATGTCGTTTTCATAGCCGAACTGTTTGACAGCAGCAGCTGAATCACCGCCGCCGATAATTGTTACTGCATCAGTCTCAGCCATAACGGCTGCAATCGCGCGAGTTCCGTGTGCAAAAGCAGGGAACTCAAATACACCCACAGGTCCATTCCAGACAACCGTACCGGCTGCTCTGATAATGTCGGCGAATTTCTCCCGCGTCTTCGGGCCGATATCCAAACCCATCCATCCGGCAGGAATATCATTACTGTCTACTGTGCGACTTTCTGCATCAGGCGCATACTCAGTGGTGACGACAATATCCAGGGGCAGGCTGAGAGTAACGCCCTTCTCCTCGGCTTCGGCCATTAGTTCCCGAGCCAAATCTATCTTGTCTGCCTCAAGCAAGGAAGTGCCGACTTCCCAGCCTTTAGCGGCCAGGAAAGTATAAGCCATCCCGCCACCGAGGATCAGATGATCAACTTTGCTCAGCAAGTGTCTGATGACGCCGATTTTATCTGATACTTTGGCTCCGCCCATTACTGCGGTGAAAGGACGTACAGGTTCGTCAATCGCGCCGCCGATCATCTCCAACTCACGCTGGATCAAATAACCGGATACTCCGGGCAAAAAGCTAGCAACACCTGCAGTAGAGGCGTGTGCACGATGTGCGGTTCCGAAGGCGTCGTTAACATAGAGATCCGCTAAGCCTGCTAGAGCTCGTGCGAATTCGGGATCATTTTTGGTTTCTTCTTTGTGAAAACGCACGTTTTCCAACAACATGACTTGACCATCTTCCAGTGCCGCTGCTTTTTCTTTGGCATCGCTGCCAATCACATCCTCAGCTTGGATGACTTCTTGTTCCAGATATCCCGAGAGACGCTCGGCACAGCCCTTCAGTGACAGGCTTGTGTCAAATCCTTGGGGACGACCCAGATGCGAGACCAGAATCAATCTGGCGCCGCGCGACAGCAAGTTCTTGATCGTTGGCAAGGCCGCCACGATCCTCTGGTCATCTGTGATGGCGCCGGATTTTTTGTCCAGCGGGACATTAAAGTCAACGCGCATTAAAACGCGTTTACCTTCTACTTCGATATCTTCATGTGTCATTTTTTTCGCTCTAAACATTGTTCTCTCTTTTCTATCAGAATGGCTGCAATATTTATTATTATTCGAAATTTTCTTTATTAATATCTTCTCACATTTTTGTAAATATTAATGTACAAATCTATTCCTCTGATCCTGCCCGTGACAACACAAAATCACGATAAAGATTGGTCTCGCGCGTAAACATATTCACGTGAGAACTGTCTGCCATGCCGTGATCGTC
>LFRM01089202.1_pt1 | contig 29384 bp, 27 predicted proteins | sample 618341 | NCBI WGS metagenome assembly LFRM01 (sample SAMN03654438, study PRJNA283298) | anaerobic digester metagenome | isolation source: pool of bioreactors CSTR01a, CSTR02a, and CSTR03a thermophilic anaerobic... | place: Denmark: Kgs. Lyngby | collected 2014-05-21 | reverse complement strand
TGTATACAATGGTGAAGACAACGTTGTTATGACTAATGCATGAGAGGGTGATTATTATGGATGTCAACGATTTGCTTAAAATCGCTGTAGAGGAAACTGATAATCTGATGGATGGAGAAATATTTCTCGTAAAGGATTTGTTTAAAGGTTACAAATGGAATCGAATCGCAGTTAGGGATCGATTGTTATTAGGAACGTTATTTTTAAACCATGTTAATAAGAACAAATATAACCTGGTAGCGATTGAAAAAACATCTTCTCACCAGCAAAGATATAAAAAAACAAATAACTGACATAAGATAACCTTTATAAGTAAGGTGATGCTGACTTAAAAAGCAGTATTTTTAGCATAAAGAAAGGAAGGCTGTTTTGAATTTTATTATTTCAAAGTTTAATAAAACATTGTTTTCGGTCCTCCCGATAACAATACTTGTATTAATACTTAATTTTACTATATCCCCAATGGAAACAACATTAATACTTAGATTTCTAATTGGCTCTTTATTTGTCGTAGTTGGGCTTACTGTTTTTTTACTTGGCGTGGACATTGGAATAACTCCACTTGGAAGTCTAACAGGATCGTCACTAGCTAAAACAAATAAATTATGGATAGTATTAATCGTAGGTGTGATACTTGGATTCTTCATATCAATAGCAGAACCAGGATTGATGGTTTTGTCAAATCAAGTTAACTTAGTTACCTTAGGGCAAATACCAGGCATGAGGATGCTTGTAATTGTGTCTATAGGATTAGCTATTATGATGTCGCTTGGATTTTTAAGGATATTTTATAACATTCCCTTATATAAGGTGCTCATCGTTTTATATCTAATCATATTTGGGTTAGCAATATTTACTTCTAGCGAATTTTTGGCAATCTCTTTTGATTCTTCAGGTGCTACGACGGGAATACTGGCAGTACCATTTATGTTGTCGCTTTCTGTAGGTATATCTAAGCTTAAAAAAGATAGTAAGGCATCTGAAAAAGACAGCTTTGGATTGGTTGCCATTGCATCAACTGGTGCCATTATATCCGTAATGATTTTGGGAATATTTTCCAAAACTGACGAGTTTTCTTCTGGACTTTATTCGGAAACAGCTGAATCAACTTCTATAATTAAACCGTTTATAGAAGCGATACCAGAGTATGTAAAAGAAAGTTTTATGGCAATTTTGCCTTTACTGGTAATACTTTTAGTGTTGCAGAAAATTTCCTTTAAATTAAAGAAAAGAGAACTACGTAAAATACTGACAGGATTTATATTTGCTTTTACAGGATTAATAATTTTTCTAATAGGTGTAAATGAAGGATTTATGGATGTAGGGACTAGTATAGGTAATAATTTAGCGTTAATGGATAATAAGGCCTACATTATTATTGTTGGTTTTATTCTAGGTGTCGTAACTATTTTAGCAGAGCCTGCAGTGTACGTACTAACTAATCAGATTGAAGATGTAACAAGTGGATACGTAAAGAGCAAAGCTGTGCTAATTCCGCTTGCAATAGGAGTTGGTATAGCAGTTGCGCTATCTGTTATTCGTATATTAGTGCCAGGAATTCAATTATGGCATTATTTGCTAGTCGGGTATATAATTAGCATATCGATGATGTTTTTTATACCAAAACTTTTCGTAGGAATTGCTTTTGACGCCGGTGGAGTAGCAACTGGACCAGTCACAGCAACCTTTATATTGGCGTTTATACAAGGTGCTGCAAATGCTTTTGATGGGGCAGATTTGATGGTAGATGGTTTTGGAATGATTGCTATGGTTGCAATGATTCCGATTATAACCTTAGAAATATTAGGTTTCGTATTTGCAATAAAGTCAAAAACAAAGGGAGTTGAAAAAAAACATGGCTAATTTGGATAGCGTAGCGAATTATGAATTGATGTGTGTAGTCATAAATTACGGAATGGGTAGTCGAGTTATGCATAAAGCGAAACAGTATGGGATTTCAGGGGGTACTGTGTTCTTAGGAAGAGGAACTGTTGATAATGCTTTATCAAAATTCCTTTCATTGTATGATGAAAGAAAAGAAATAGTTTTACTAGGTACTGACAATCATACTGCAGATTACGTTTCAACTCAATTAAAAAAAGATTTCCATTTTGAAAAATCAAATCATGGAATTATCTTCACAACTAGTATGAGTGGAATTGTTGGGTCAAGTCGTTTTGGCGACAAAAAAAGTGAAGAGGGAAGAGGTGTAAATAAAACAATGTATCAGATTATTATTACAATTGTGAATAGAGGCAAAGCTGAGGATGTAATTGAAGCAGCAGAAGCTGTTGGATCAAAAGGTGGAACAATAATTAACGCAAGAGGTTCTGGAATGCATGAAACAAGCAAATTATTCAACATGGAGATAGAGCCAGAAAAAGAAATAGTTATGATCCTTTCTAAGGAAGATATAACAGATACTATTGTGTCATCTATAAGAGAAAAGTTGAAAATTAGTAAACCGGGCAATGGCGTTATTTTCATTCAAAATGTTAACAAAACCTATGGTATTTACGAATAACTCTGATTTAATACCTATAGAAATTAAAAAAAACATATAGACTAAAAGAGGTAAAGTCTTAGGTCAGTTCGTGATCGATAGGTCAAGCCTCTTTTTAATTTTGAAAGATGAGGTTTATGATAAAAAAATATTAGGCGAATATTGTAAAATGCGTAAAAAACGTATATAATGTTAAGGAAGAATTTATAAATCTCAAAGATAGTAAAAAAGATATAGTGCTAAAATTGATGTTACAATTCTTGTTTAGACATATATTATGAATAAACAATTTTAAAAGTCTTAACCAAATAACAAAACAATTTTAAATTGTAGGTAGAATAATAAAAATTATTGGATGCAGATTATATTTCGGAGGTAAAAAATATTGGAAATTTTACGCAATAAAAGTTATGAGGAAGTTAGTAAAGAAGCAGCAAAAATAATTACTAAAGTAATACAAGAGAATCCAAAGGCGATTCTTGGTTTGGCTACTGGCAGTACACCTTTAGGATTATATAATGAATTAATAAAGGAATTTAATGAGGGGATTTTAGACTTTTCTGAAGTTAGAACTTTTAATTTAGATGAGTATATAGGATTAACACCAGAACATGAACAAAGTTATAGATTTTTTATGGAAAACAACTTATTCAAACATATAAATCTTAAAATTGAAAACTGCCAAGTACCTTCGGGAGTTGAGGTAGATTATGACAAGTATTGTGATGAATATGAAAAAATGATAGATGCAGCTGGTGGTATGGATTTACTTATTTTGGGTGTTGGAGAAAATGGTCACATTGCTTTTAATGAACCTAATACGAGATTGGGCTCTGCAACTCATATAATTGACTTAACAGAAGACACTATTAAAGTGAATTCACGTTTCTTTAGAAGTGAAGTTGAAGTTCCTAGGCAAGCAATTACTATGGGTATGGGCACTATAATGAAAGCAAAAAAAATAGTTTTATTATTAACTGGAAAAAATAAATCGCATGTTTTGAATAGACTGTTAAATGAAAAGTTTATTACTGCTGAATTCCCAGTATCATTTCTTATGATGCATAGAGATGTAACAGTTATTTTTGATGAAGAAGCGTGCGGTGAAATCTAGATATAAAATCAGGATTAGAGTGCGTATGTCCTGACCAATGCTAAGCAATTAAAAATTATACAACCGAATAAATTCCTTTATTCTAGCAAAAAACGAGATGGCAAGGCCCCTGAATTTGTAACTAATTAGAGAGCCTTGCTATTTTTATAGAAAAAATTTCACCTGTTGTTTCAATGATAAAATCCAAGGAAATAGCGACATTCTATCTTAGCAACTAATTATTGTAATATCTGCAAACGAGGATAGAAGACTATTCTTTTGTATATTGACAAATTCCATATACAAAGAAAAAACAATATAAAAGACTGTATTGGTGGTTATGCAATTTATACTATGGTAAAATCAATATAGTTTTTGTGGATTTATTGTCCTTGAAGTTTCAGCAAATATAACTTTAGTTTACGAGCAAAGGAGTGAATAAATTGAATATTCATGAGTATCAGTCAAAGGAAATATTTAAGGCATATGGAGTACCTACTCTGAAAGGCTTTATGGTAGAAAACACAGAGGAAGCAAAAGAAAAAGCTGCGCTGTTTAGGTCGGATGTGATTGTTGTTAAGGCACAAGTACATGCAGGCGGTAGGGGTAAAGCAGGAGGCGTCATTCTTGTGAAGTCTTTAGATGAAGCAGTTAAAGCGACAGGCAAATTGATTGGAAAATCCCTTGTAACACATCAGACTTCACCTGAAGGACAGGTTGTACAAAAGGTATACTTGGAAGAAGGCTGCGACATAGAAAGTGAATTTTATTTGAGCTTAATCGTTAATAGGAAAAAATCTTGTTATACGTTTATTGCCTCATCTGCTGGAGGAATGGACATAGAAGAAGTAGCTAAGACTTCTCCTGAATCCATAATCTACGTAGATATAGATCCAAGTATTGGTCTTAAATCTTACCATATTTATAGGATTGCGAACTTCTTAAATTTAGACAAAAAAGCTTTGAAGGATATCCTTGAAGGATTGTATTCTTGTTTTACTAACAAAGATGTTTCGCTACTGGAAATTAATCCCTTAGTGCTAACTAAAGAATCTAGGCTTATTGCACTAGATGCAAAAATGAGTTTTGATGATAATGCACTATATAGGCATCCTGATATAATGAAATACAAGGATGAATCTGAAGAGGATAAAGAAGAAATTGAAGCAGCTAAACATGATCTTGCTTACGTTAAATTAGACGGAAATATCGGATGCCTTGTAAATGGAGCGGGTCTTGCGATGGCAACTATGGATTCCATTCATATGGCAGGAGGTTCACCAGCTAATTTCCTAGATGTTGGTGGAAGCGCTAGTGTTGAGATGGTATCAAAGGGATTTGAAATACTACTAAGCAATCCCAAGGTGGGCGGCATATTTGTCAATATATTTGGAGGAATTATGAGGTGTGATACCATAGGAAAAGGTATTGTAAATGCCGTTGAAAATTTAGAATGCAAAGTTCCTATTGTCGTTAGGCTAGAAGGAACAAATGCGAATATTGGTTTAGAAATAATATCAAATTCAAAGATAAATGCTATTTTAGCAGAAGATATGGATGATGGTGCAATGAAAATAGTATCATTAGTTGGAAATAAGGAGGCAGCTCATGAGCATTTGGGTAGATAATAATTCAAAAGTAGTAGTACAGGGAATAACAGGCTCAGCTGCTAGGTACCACACAGAACAAATGTTGAATTACGGAACAAACATTGTTGCTGGTGTTACACCAGGCAAAAAAGGACAATCAGTTAATAGCGTTCCAGTGTTTGATACAGTATTAGAAGCAGTAGATCAAACAGGTGCAAATGCATCCATAATATACGTTCCAGCTCCTTATGCGGCTGAAGCAATTATGGAAGCTATAGATGCTGAGTTAGATCTAGTTGTGTGTATTACAGAGCATATTCCTGTGCAGGACATGTTAAAGGTCAAAACATATTTAGAAGGAAAGAAAACCAGGCTAATAGGTCCGAATTGTCCAGGGATTATTACGCCAGGTCAATCTAAAATTGGCATCATGCCAGGTCACATTCACGTTAAAGGTAGCATCGGAATCGTATCAAGATCAGGAACCTTGACGTATGAAGCGGTCTCTGCCGTAACCAAAGCTGGACTAGGCCAAAGTACGGCAATAGGTATTGGAGGCGATCCTGTTGGTGGTACGAGTTTCATTGACGTTTTAGATGCATTTAATAAAGACGCGATGACTAAAGCTGTGATTCTTATCGGTGAAATTGGTGGTGACGCGGAAGAAGAGGCTGCCAAATGGATAAAAGAAAACATGACTAAACCAGTAGTAGCATTTATCAGCGGAAGAACGGCGCCAAAAGGAAAAAGAATGGGTCATGCTGGAGCTATAGTGTCTGGTTCTTCTGGAACAGCCGAATCAAAGATAGAAGCATTAAAATCCGCAAACGTTAGTGTAGCAGATAAATTTTCAGATTTAGTGCCTCACTTATTGAGGGAATTAAAGAAATAAATAAGACCAATATTGATGATACAGAAAATAAAGAACTAGCAAACCTGAGAATAACCGTATAAGCCATTCTCGGGTTTGTTTTTTAGTATATACAATTTGTATTTATATATCTTGAAGGTATTATATATAAAGTGTATAATTAACGATACCGATAATACCGAATTTTATACAATATATAGCTCTGAAATTTGCTTAAAATCCAATTATAATGAAACTTGGCTTGGTGTATGAACAAAAATTTCTTATTGATCAGAATGTGAGGGAGTAGTATGGCATTTAAAAAGAAGACTAATATAAATGACAAAAGATTAAACAAAATGATTAATACGATACCAGGGACGCTTATGTACAAGGGACAGAAAAATGAAAAATTTATAATTGAAAGATTTTATTTTGATGATGAGTCTCTTGAACATCAGTTTTACGAAAATTGTAATGAAACCTTTTTAGAAGATATAAAAAAATCAAAAGATGAAAAGGTTCAGTGGATAAATGTAATAGGTATTAATAATATCGAAGAGATAAATAAGCTTGGTAAAATATTTGGCATTGATAAAATGATTCTTGAGCAGATGCTTAATATTTCAAAGCACAGCTTTTATAAAGTTACGGATGAATATATTTATAATGATATCCAAATGATACAAACAAAAGACGGGGAATTTATTTATGAGAATATTAGCATATATCTCTACGACAATATATTGCTAACATTTCAAGAGCGAAAAGGAGATGTTTTTGATTCCATAAGAGAAAGAATCAAAAATAATCAAGGTAATATAAGAAATATGGGCATTGAATATACATATTTCTGCTTATTAGATGCGATAATAGACCACTACATTTATTCCCTTGAAAGTATGCTACTTGATATAGGTAAAATGGAATTTGACTTGATGGAAAATAAATCTTTAAATCAGCGGGAACTTCATCGATGTCGCAAGCAAATTATCTTAATTAGAATGAGCGCAAATCCTTTAGATAAGTTGTTATTGGATTTAGTTAATCTTAAAGAAGATAGATTTATGAAAAACAAAGAGTATTTTGAATCACTGTCCCAACATGTTCAAATGACAATTGGTGAAGTTAATGTTCAAAAAGAAACGGTAGATGGGCTTTATGATAATTACATGATTACTAATTCAAATGATATGAATCATGTAATGACAGTTCTTACAATATTTTCAGCGATATTTATTCCTCTCTCGTTTTTAACAGGTGTTTTCGGAATGAACTTCAAGAATTTTCCAGCTTTAGAGGATGTTAATGGATTCTATTATTTTGTGGGTGGATGCGTCGCGACAGCGGTTTTGATGATCATATATTTCAAGAAGAAGAAATGGTTTTAACGTTAGAGGGTTTGTCAAGTTAGCAAAGTTTAAAAAAGCATAAAAGAGGAATGGGTAGGTGGAAGAATGTCAATAGGGTATGCATGCATACAAATAGGTAGTGAAGAAACAAAACTATCATCATTAAGATTAAACAATGCTTCAGCAGAGAATCTTCGAAAGGTGATTTCAAAAAATCTCAATGCGTTAGAAGCGATCATAAAATATAATATTGAGAATGAAATAAAATTATTTAGGATTAGCTCAGACATTATCCCATTTGGATCACATCCTGCGAATAAGATTCCGTGGTGGGAAGAATTTCAAGATCAGCTACAAGTTATTGGAGAATTGATTAAGAAATCAGGCTTGCGTGTTTCAATGCATCCAGGGCAGTATACAGTTTTAAATTCCACAAGAACTGATGTAGTAAGCAAGGCTGTAGACGAACTGGAGTATCATGCTAAGTTTCTAGATTCGTTAGGGTGCAGTGATTCATGCAAGATGATATTGCATATAGGTGGTATATATTCAGACAAGAAAGCGGCAACAGACAGATTTATAGATAACTATAATAAGCTAAATAGTAGAGTAAAAAGCCGTTTAGTAATAGAAAACGATGATAAATCATATCATATACAAGACGTACTTTATATTTCTGAAAGAACAGGTATTCCCGTTGTTTTTGATAATCTTCATAATGAGATTAACAAAGCTGAAAATGAATATAGCGAATATGACTGGATAGATAAGTGCAACAAAACGTGGAAAGCTAAAGATGGAAAGCAGAAAACTCACTACTCACAAAGCAAGATAAATGGAACTAAAGGAGCACATTCTGATTACATAAATTCCACTCAATTTATGGACTTTTATGATGGACTTCATTCAAAGGACATAGATATTATGCTAGAGGTTAAAGATAAGAACCTTTCAGCCGTTAAGTGTATTTTGCTCACAAAGGAAAATATTAAAATTGGCAACCTAGAAAAGGAATGGACTAAATTTAAATATTTGGTTTTGAGCCGCTCTGCATCCAACTACAATAGCATCAGAAACCTTCTAAAAGATAAAGACAAGCCTGACGCGCGACTTTTTTACAAATACATTGAAGAAACTCTTGATCTTAGTGAGGATGTTGGAGCTGAAATAAATGCTGCTCAACATATTTGGGGTTACGTGAGCAAAAAAGCATCAAAGAATGAAAAAGCAAGGTTTGAAAGATTAATAAGTCAGTATAGCGAAGGTAAAACGTCTGAAAATTCAATAAAAAACTTTCTGTTTAAATTAGCAAAAGAACAATCTGCGGAATATCTTTTAGGTTCTTTGTACTTTTATATCAGACATAAAAAGTAAAGTTTTAATTACTGTAAATATCCTTTTAGCAGCAATTTTAATTATAGGGTGCTGAATTCATTAAGTTCAGAATTGTGAAAAAATGCTTGACATGGATATAGTGCACGTGTAGTATTTAAAAGAAATATTATTTGAGCTTTCATAAAAAGCTATATAAGGGGAATGTTATTACAATTAAATCTCACTTAAGACCATATAAACTAACTGGGGGCAGCTTTAGTACACAAGGCCAAAAGTAAGGAAGTAATTAAAAAATGATTAGAGAAAAAAAAGGTATATATATGAGCAATAAGTACGTAGTAGTAGTGGGCGCACTTGTTGCACAAATTACCATAGCTGGGCTATACGCGTGGAGTATTTTCGGTACAGCGATACAAAGCGAAAGAGGTTGGGGAGAAAATGAAATATTACTAACTTATTCACTAGCGCAATTCGTATTTGCATTTAGTACAATCTTCTCAGGAAGACTTGTGGATAGAAAAGGACCAAGGCTGACACTATTAATTGGAGGACTTCTTTATGGCGGTGGGTTAATACTGTCTTCACTGGCAACGACTCCCCTGATGCTATATTTAACATATGGAGTGCTTACAGGAGCAGGAGTTGGCTTTGTATATGTTTGCCCGCTTTCTACTTTAATAAAATGGTTTCCAGAAAAGAAGGGTATGATAACTGGATTATCAGTAGGCGTTTTTGGGGGAGGCAGCATCGTATTTAAAGAAGTTATAAGTAACTTTATTAAAAGTTCTAATATATCAGGAGCTTTTTTAGGGCTAGGAGTGCTTTCACTGATACTGATAACAATAGGAGCTATTTTCACAAACAATCCGCGTAGCATTGATAAAAAAACAGCTGAAAAAACTCCTGAAGATTATATGACTGTAGAAATGATTAAAACTTCCCAATTCAAGAAGATTTGGCTAATGTATTGGTTTGCTGTGATTCCGGGATTAATGATACTAGGAGCCGCGAAGAACATAGGTATTGAGGTAGCAGGACTTGAAGGAGCAGCGGCAGCTGGAATTATTTCTGTACTTGCTATTTCAAACGCAGGTAGTAGACTTGTTTCTGGTGCATTATCTGATAAATTTGGAATATTAAAACTGTTAAAAATCTTATTTGCGATAACCATAGCGTCATTATTAACTTTGAGTTTTTTGGGAGACATTAAAGCTGCATTCTATTTAGGGATAGTAGGCATAGCTCTGGGATACGGAGGTTTTCTTGCTTTATTTCCTACTTACACAAATCAAGAATTCGGATCATACAGATTTGGATCTAATTATGGAGTGATATATCAAGCATATGGCCTAGCAGCATTATCAGGTATATTAATAAAGACGATGGCTGGCAGTTTTACTGATACCTTTATAATTGCAGCTATAGCCTCTGCGATTGGTTTAGCCATATCCTTCATGCTTAAGGAAAAAGTACCAGATAATAAAAAATCGGTCTAGAATATTTAAAGCATGGATCCCTTATATTAAAAGAATACTATGTGGCATCGGAAAAACTTTTTTTGATGAACGGGCTCTCACTTCTTGATAAATTTAGAATAAACCTATATAATGTAAGTGATAGAAGAAATCAAATAGTTTGTTACGAGCAAAGGAAGCGACAGGAGATTCGTTTATGAGAATAGTGTTATGTGATGAGAGACACCCTAAATTGGACATAAATGTTAAAGCCGAGCTAATCAAAGGTGAATTAAAAATAGCAGGAGAAGATTTAAGCAAGGCATGCAAAGAAAGTTTTGGAACTAGGACGTATGAATACTATTATGATTTTGATAGAGCAAACACATCTAAACTATTTAAAAGCCTAGATAGGATTGAAGGAGAAAATGATTTAGATGTATTACTTAGATGTTATAATGGCTCAGATGGATGTATGAAATTACGCGAGCATTGTAAAGAAAATGATATAGAGTATACTTTTACGTCTTACTAATTGAAATTAAATTAAATATTTGGCTAGAAGTTTGCAGTGTCATATATATATATATATATATTTTTCTAAAGGTAAATCTTACAAATTATTCAATAAAAAACTACGCTTTTATATAGATTAAATAGAAAAAGCGTAGTTTTATATTAGTTTAATAAAACAAATAAATTTAAACATTAATATCCTTGCTTATAGGTCTATGCATTAAGTATAATAGTAGTAGAGATGTAAGTGTACACGGTGATAAGTCTTTATGTAAACATACGCAAAGAAGCTGTAATTATATTGAAGCTTTAAGAAAATATTTAAAGATGTATCTAAGGCCCGAAGAAGTAGCTTATTCATCCGCATCTTTCGACATAAATTTTGTTGCAATTAATAAAATGGAGGAATCATAATTGAGCTCATTTAAAAATTTAAGAATAGTAGATAATTTCTATCAGACGTCATCATTCTTTCCAATGCCAACTTTATTGATTTCTACTATCACCGAAGAAGGAAGTACTAATTTAGGACCCTATTCTTTATGTTTTCCATATTATGTAGCAGGCAAGGATTATTATGCTATGCTTCTTGAAAGCCGTAATTCATCTAACACAGCTCAAAACTTATTGAGGACAGGAAAGTGTGCACTCAATTTCATGGAGGACAATAAAAAAGACTTCAAAGAAATTGTAAGGCTTGGATTTCCAGGAGAAACAAGTGCAGAGAAGATGGAAAACTGCAAATTTGAACTTGAAAAAGGGCAAGCTAAAGATGGTGAAAGACCATTAATAGTAAAAAAAGCATATCAAGTGTTTGAATGCACATGGCAAGAAGATTTGGAAGATGCTTATGAGGACAAAGAAAGGATTGGCCAGCTTGAAGGAATAGACCCACCGTACAAAAGTTTCAACGGTATAACAAGCATGCATGGAGCTCACTTTATATTGAAAATTGACAAAATACTGATGAAAGAAAAGTTTTATAACAATATTATAAATGGAGCTGAAGCAAGGACGTTTCCTAGAGTAGTGGTAGACTATGGATATAGGGACAGTACAAAATTTTGGTATACTAGATTTAGAAAACCGAATTCGGTAAAAGTGCCGGAAGGAAAAGAAATTGACATATCCTCAATAGTGTATGCTGCAGGCAGAATAGATCCTGATGTTAAATTTACAGAAGCCGCATGCATGACAATTGTAAAAGTACCTAGGGTGTTTTTAAAAACGGTACTTACAAGCTGCGTGGCTTGGGCGAAAGAAAATGATGTAAAATTAATTGATGAAAAGCACATGAAATTAATTAACGATAAGAGAAGTCAAGAAAAGAAATAATAGTTAACTCAGCTAAACAAAGAGAGGTGGTTCATTATGGATAGTAAGATTGAAAATCTAATAAACTTTGCGCAAGGTATACACAATAAAGAAAACGGTAAAGAACTGTACGATAAGTATAAATCAGATATTAAGAATGTTACACCAAAGGATATTTTTCTTATAGAAAATGAGCAACTTAAAATGGGATTAACATCTAAAGAAGTATTAGCTTCTGTAGATAAACTTATAAATGTGTTTTATGAAAGTTTGGCAAGCTATGAATGGGAAAAACCTGAAGAGGGAACATTTATATATTATTTGATGGAAGAAAATAAAGGACTAAGGACGCATCTCGATTCATTTAAGGTTATTATAAAGAAACAAGAATATATGGGAGACAGAAAGATTATTCTAGAAGTGCTTAAGGAACTTTTAGCATATAATGAACATCTTCAAAAACTTGAGAATGTATTGTTTCCATATATGGAAAAGAAAATGGATAGATTTGAAGGTCTGAAAATAATGTGGTCTCTACATGATGATGTAAGGAAACATTTAAAGGAAGTAATAGAAAAAGTTGAAAAGGGGAATATGAACAGAGAATCGTTCAATATTGATTTAGGAGCTTTGTTTTATAATCTTCATGGACTAATTAATAAGCAGGAACTTATACTTTTCCCGGCGGCTACAGAGGTATTTAATGAAACAGAATTTAAAGCGATGCACATGCAAAGCTTTGATTATGAATTTGCTTTTATAGAAGCCCCAGAGAAACCCGAAATTAAACTAAGTGAGATTAATGATGGAGCAGTTAAAGAAGGTGTAATTCAGATGGAAACCGGAAAGTTAACATTTGAGCAAATAGAAACTATGATAAATGCGATGCCTGTAGACGTGACATTTATAAACGAAGATGACAAAGTAGCTTTCTTTTCTAGACCGAATGAAAGGATATTTAAGCGTTCAGCCGCGATTATAGGTAGGGACGTTAGAAATTGCCACCCTCCAGAAAGCGTACATGTAGTTGAAGAAATACTGGAAAACTTCAAAAAAGGTAAAAGAGATAGTGAAAGTTTTTGGCTGAAAATGAAAGGTATGTTCATATTAATCCAATACTTTGCAGTTAGAAACGATAAAGGCGATTACCTTGGTACACTGGAAGTTAGCCAGGAGGTAAGCGAAATAAGAAGTTTAGAGGGCGAGAAAAGACTCTTAGGAGATAAATAATTATATAAAAAAAGTAACAGTCTCACATTTTTTGTGAGACTGTTACAATTCAACATTGCTCTACTAATTGAATTTTATATCCATTGGGGTCATTAATATAAAAAAATCTTACATTAGGGTTAGGCTGGAAAGGCCCCTCTAGAATCGAAACATTTTTGGTTTTTAAATATTCAATGTATTCATCTACAGAATCTACTGAAAAGCCTGTGGATACATTGCCATTATATAATATATTTTTTTCACTAAGATTATATACTAATTCTAGCTTAGTTTCACCTTTGCATAAAAACACAATTTCCATGTCTTCGCTTGGCTTCATTTTGTTATCAATTTCTAGATTTAATATGTTGGTGTAGAAATCTAAAGATGCTTCCATATCTTTTACTTTAATAGTTGTCCATAAATTTTTCATAACGCTTCTCTCCTTGGAAATTATACTATAAGTAGGTTTAACATATACTTATTTTATCACATTATATGGCTTGTTTGAAGTGTTGGGTGATAAATCTTGAATTGTTTAATACAAGAATGGCTAGAATTGTAAAAAAATAAATTTGTCCATCTTGGAGAAACCTGTTTTTTAAATTCACAATTTAGGTAAAACATATAAATCTAGATGCCAACCAATTCTATAACAACTTATTACCGGTATAAAAAAACACATTTACAAGAACTGAATATTTTATGTGATATAATGATTATATTAGTATGAAAGCATATGCATAACTTAAACAAGTATTTTGCATTATTAGATGGTTTAAAGAACAGTACTTTTAGTATTTTAATATATTTAAATAAGGAGGATTTTATGAACAAAACAATTTTAATCTCGAATAGATTACCAATAACGATAAAAAAAGACAGTCAAGGTTTTGAGTATGAAAGCAGCATAGGAGGTCTTGCCACTGGATTAAAGGGTTATCATGAACATACCAACAGTATATGGGTTGGTTGGCCAGGCATTACTAATGATAGTCTAAGTTCAAAGGAAACAAAAGATATCAGTAAAGTATTAGATAAACAGTTTAAATGTCTACCAGTTTTTATGTCAGAAAATGAAATAGAACAGTTTTACTATGGGTTTTGCAATAAGACCATTTGGCCACTGTTTCACTATTTTACAAATAAAACAGAGTATGATTTAGACCTTTGGGGGGCATATGTTAAAGTAAACAAAAAGTTTTTTGATGTTGTCGAACCGAAGATCAACAACGGAGATACGATTTGGATCCACGATTATCAGCTAATGTTACTTCCTCAAATGATAAAAGAGAAGTATCCAAATACCAAAATTGGATTTTTCTTGCACATACCATTCCCATCTTATGAAATCTTTAGGCTCCTAGTATGGCGAGATGAGATTCTCCAGGGATTGCTCGGTGCAGATTTGATAGGATTCCATACATATGAATATGTGCGTCACTTTTTAAGTAGTGTGCGACGCCTGCTTGGATTTGAGAATAACCTTAATCGTATCACTTATGAAGATCGTTATATCCAGGTTGATGCTTTTCCGATGGGAATTGATTATGAGCGCTTTACAAAAGAGTATGATACACCCGAGTTTCTTGCTGAGTTTAACCAAATTAAAGAAAACACACGCGAAGAAAAAATCATTTTGTCAATAGATAGGCTAGACTATACGAAAGGAATTCCACAGCGAATCCGAGCTTTTGATGAATTTTTATGCAAAAACCCAGAATATAAGGAGAAAGTAAGATTTCACTTGATTGTTGCCCCATCTCGTACTGCAGTTGAAACATATGAGAACTTAAGAAGTGAAATTGCAGAGCTTGTTAGTCAAGTTAACGGCAAACATGCGACGGTTAGTTGGATGCCAATCTGGTTTTATTTTCAAGCTTTTAGCCAAGAGAGTTTGATTGCATTGTATAAACAAGCCGATGTACTGCTAGCAACACCACTTAGAGATGGTATGAACCTAGTTGCAAAAGAATATATTGCAGCAAGAACAGATTATGAAGGTATGGTCGTAATCAGTGAAACAGCTGGTGTAGCAAGTGAGATAGGTGAAGTTGTCGTTGTTAATGCCAACGACTGTAATGCTATTGCCAATGGAATAAAAACGGCATTAGATATGCCTGCTGAAGAAAAAATTGCAGTTAATCGGATTCTACACAAACGACTTAAACGTTACAACGTAGAATTTTGGGCCAAACAGTTTATCAATTCACTGTCTCAGACAACCGAAACCTCTCAGCCTTCTGCGGCAAAGAGTATAAATCGTGACTTTTCTATTATCACTGATTCATATATTAGTGCGAGCAAGCGAATGATTTTTCTTGATTATGACGGTACATTGGTCGGTTTTCAATCCATTCCTCAGCAAGCTAAGCCAGATACAGAGCTTAAGAGGTTGCTATTTAAACTTGTTGAAGATCCTAAAAATACCGTTGTGATAGTCTCTGGTAGAGATCGCCATACGTTAGAGAACTGGCTTGGAGATCTTAGGCTGAGCATGATTGCTGCACACGGACTTTGGAGACGCGAGCCCGATGGAGAATGGATTATGACGACAACGCTAGATAATAGCTGGAAAGCTAAAGTGGAAAGCGTGATGCAAATGTATACGGACCGTATGCCAGGTGCATTCATTGAGGAGAAAGACTACTCGTTGGCTTTTCATTATAGGCAATGCGAACCTGACATGGTTTCAGTTAAGTTAGGAGAAGTAAGGTCTGCGTTAGGATCCTTAATTCAATCTATGAACCTTAGTATTCAAGAAGGAAACAAAGTTATCGAAGTCAAAGACAGCAGGGTTGATAAAGGTCAAAGTGCATCAGCGTTTGTACATAATCAAAACTTTGATTTTATACTTGCAGTTGGAGATGATTACACTGATGAAGACCTTTTTATGGCGATGCCTAGCAATGCGCATACTGTTAAAATTGGTACAGATAATACGAGTGCTGTTTTTCGATTAAATTCATGGAAATCGATGCGGTCTCTTCTAAAAGAACTTACAAATACACAATAAAATTGAAGATGCTACTAGAGGATTAATATGAAAATAAAAGCAATTTATGAGAAAAATGATTTAAAACTAGATAATTATAACCTGTTGCTAAATGAAACGTTGTTTCATAACGCCAATGGGTATATTGGAATACGTTCTGCATTTGAAGAGGGGTATCCAGATGATTTCACAACTATTCGCGGGCAGTATATCAATGGTTTTTACGATTTTACGCAAGCCAAACAAGCAGAGAATATATTTGGATTGACACAAGAAAAGCAGACTATGCTTAATGTTGCAGATACCCAAGCCATCAATATATACTTTGATGATGAAAAGTTTAACATGTTTGAAGGCACTGTGTTAAAAAGTAAAAGATGGGTCGATATGGAAAAAGGTATAACGGGCAGATTTGTATCTTGGCGTTCACCAAAAGGAAAGGAATTGGAGATTACAGTGATTCGCATGGCATCTTTCCATCAATTGTCATTGTTTACGATAGAGTATCAAATAAATCCCATTAACTTTTCCAGTGATGTTATGATTGAATCAAACCACAATGGCAATGTCGCGAACTATTTTGATCCTAACGATCCTCGAAATGCAGACGAAAGTTTTCAATACTTAACCCCTTTATCTTGCTATATTCAGTATGGCGCGTCGTATATTAACTCAACTACTTCAAAATCCGGATTGGAAGTGTGTAGCTGTGTGAAAAACTTTTTATCCGGTGAAAGTGAACGACAATTTATCATAAATGAAAGCAATGCGAAATGTCAAATGTGTACATTTGCTCAGCCTGGAAAAACAATTAAGTTGGTCAAGTATGCTGTCTTTTCAGATTCGCTTCGTGTGGAAGACTGCAAAATTCACGCGGCGGCAGAGATGAAAAAGGCACTTTCCGTCTCATTACAAGAGCTATACAAATATCAAGAAGACTACCTTACAGAGTATTGGGAAAACTGTTATGTGGAAATACAAGGAGACAATGAGCTGAATATGGCGCTAAGATACAACCTATTTCAGTTGATACAGTCGGTTAGCAAAGATGAATATGGGAATATTGCACCAAAAGGGCTTAGTGGTGAAGGGTACGAAGGGCATTATTTCTGGGATTCGGAAATGTATATCCAACCGTTTTTCACGATTACAAACCCTCAGGTTACAAAAAGCTTGATTGCTTACCGATATGAGACACTCGGAATGGCGAAAGAGAATGCAAAGATTTTGGGGCACAAAAAAGGTGCGTTATATCCATGGCGAACTATAATGGGTAAGGAATGCTCAGGTTATTTTCCCGCTGGCTCAGCGCAATACCATATCAACGGTGATATCGCTTATTCGATTATTGCGTATTATCTTGCTACAAAGGACGGGGATTTTATACAGGATAAAGGTGCAGAGATTATATTTGAAACAGCTAGGCTATGGATGGATGTTGGTAATTTCTACAATGGACAGTTTCACATTAACGATGTGACAGGTCCCGATGAATATACATGCATCGTAAATAACAACTATTACACTAATGCCCTTGCACAATATCATTTGCAATGGGCGGTAAAACTCTATTTTCAGATGAGGAAGCTCCCTGAGTTTAGAAAGATGCAAAGGAGAATTAGATTAGGACTTGAGGAAATCGATGGATTTAAGAAGGCAGCTCAACGCATGTATCTGCCGTATGATGAAAAGTTAAAAATTAATCCGCAAGATGATTCTTTTCTACAAAAAAATCGTTGGGATATAGATACCATTCCCAAAAAGAATTTTCCTTTGCTACTACACTATCATCCTCTACATTTATATAGACATCAAGTATGCAAACAACCAGATACAATTTTGGCACATTTCATTTTGGAAGATTCGCAATCTCAAGAAACGATGCGCAATTCTTTTGAGTATTATGAAAAGATAACAACACATGATTCTTCCTTGTCGAGATGTATTTTCAGCATTGTAGCATCGCGGTTAGGCATGGAAGATAAAGCATTTAAATATTTTGGCGACTCCACAAAACTTGATCTTATGGATATGCATAAAAACACGAAAGACGGAATTCACACCGCAAACATGGGTGGGAATTATATGGCGATTATTTATGGCTTTGGTGGTGTTAGACTTAAAGAAAGCGGTATTTATTTTGAACCAATATTGCCAAAAAAGTGGAAAGGCTATCGTTTTCGTATTTGCGTTGAGAACTCTCGAATAATTGTAGGAATAACAAAAGATAGTTGTACATTCTTATTAGAACATGGAGAAGCTAAAAAAATTAACGTGTATAACAAAGAGTACTTGCTCGACGGGAAATTGACAATACGCAGGGAAAAAGCATCGTGGAGGGAGGCTTAAAACATGAAATACAGTGCTGTAATTTTTGATTTAGATGGTGTTATCTGTCACACAGATCACTATCACTATATGTCGTGGAAGCAAATAGCTAATGATTTATCTATTTATTTTGATGAAAATATTAACAATCGGCTTCGTGGTGTGAGTCGTATGGAGAGTCTTGAAATAATACTTGAAAAATACAATGGAAGGCTGACCAATGAAGAAAAAATGATGTATGCTGAAAAAAAGAATAATATTTATCGTAGTTTACTTAGCGAAATGTCTCCAGCAGACCTTAGCGATGATGTGCGTAAAACCTTAGTTCAGCTTAAAAAGAAAGGCTACATGCTTGCCATTGGATCTTCTAGTAAAAACGCGAAATTTATCTTGAATAAGCTAGGCCTTGGTGATTTTTTTGATACGGTATCTGATGGAACGAATATTACCCGATCTAAACCAGACCCTGAGGTTTTTATTCGAGCGAGGGAATACTTAAAGGTCACATCTGAAAAATGCATTGTTGTTGAAGATGCGAAATCGGGCATCGAGGCGGCAATTGCTGCAAATATGGATTGTGCAGCGATTGGAGACGCAGTGCTTTGTGGTTTGGCAACGTATAATCTAAACCGCTTGTCAGATCTTCTCTTGTTTTTATAATCATAAAATATACTTTAATGATGGTTTATAAATTATCGTAGTGTATTCGTTAATATAACAAATACAAAACTCCCTAAACAAAATGATTTTTGTTTAGGGAGTTTTGTATCAAATTAATTTGATGGTGTTTTAATGATTAAAATATAAAGTGGTTATTTGTCTTCAGCCTCGCTAAGCTGAGTTCTTACTAAGTCAAGAATTTCAGAGTACTTACTGCGAACGTAAGCATAGTTACTCTTAACGTGTGGCAACATACACTTGCTGCAGTCTTTGATTCCATCTTCTGTTATAGTAAAATTACCTCCACACTTATCGCCTAAAGCGTAGAGTGGGCAGTAGCAAAACAGACAATTAAAATCTTCAGGTTTATCTGTTTTATGGCACGGGAAGTATTCGCACTCTTTGTTTTGAAAAAAAGAAAAATGCTTTCCCTTCCAAAAGTCTTTATCCATATTAGCCTCCTTATGGGTTTGGCATTTGGTGTAATGCTATCTCAAAATAATAACTTCGCGCTTTTCATAATCTTACTTACATTATGATTATAACGATTTAATAAAATAAATCAAGGTTAGCCTGACAAAACATTAATAATTTATAGGCTATGAATTGTACAAATAAAGAAGTATAATGTAATGAAAAAGGAGATAATATATGAAAATTTATAATAGACTTACTAATAGTATACAAAGCTTTTCTAATGCTTTATTAAGATTTCCTCTCACAGCAGCATTTCTAGTTGCTATAGCAGCGTTAGATGCGATGGTGATAAATAATAATGAGGTAGATGATCTAGAAAGATACATAATTTCGTTAGTAGTAGGGGCATGTTTAAGTGCAGTTTTGCAGTTGGCATATGAGAGATTTTGCATAAGGAAGACAGATAGAATAGTTTCTATGGCCATAACTGTTATATTGACTGTAGGATATTACCTAACAATAATGAATGAACAGCAACTTAGCCAAGAGGTATTAGTTAAAACTTCAGTGGTTGTTTTTGGACTTATAATAGCATTTTTATGGATTCCATCAATTAAAAGCAAAATAACATTCAACGAGTGTTTTGTATCGGGTTTTAAAGCCTTTTTCTTGACGCTTCTGTTTTCATGGGTTTTGATGATAGGATTTTCAATAATTTATTATGCTACTGATATGCTTTTATTTAATCTGAATGAAGACATCTATCTGCATACTGCAAATATAGTATTTGTAGTATTTGCTGTATTATACTTTTTATCGCTTACACCTAAATATCCAGGTGCAATAAAAGTACAGAAAGAAGATGGCTATGCAGAAGAATTGTTAAGGGCGACATCAACTCCCAAAATTCTTGAGGTGCTCATCTCTTATATAGTTATACCTTTGTCGATGATATTCACACTAATACTTTTAGTTTATATAGCAATCAATATCAGTAGTAGTTTCTGGACAGATGCACTTTTAGAGCCTATGCTAGTTTCATACATAGTGGCTGTAATATTAATATATATTTTAGCTAGCAGGATGGAAAATCGTATGGCTATAATGTTTAGAAAAATATTTCCCAAAGTGCTTTTACCAATAGTAGTATTTCAAACAATAAATTCCATATTAAGAATAAATGATTTTGGTCTTACATATGGGAGGTATTACGCAATACTCTTTGGTATATTTGCGTTTATAGCAGCATTAGTATTTAGCCTAAAGCCAGTTGAAAAAAATGGCATAGTGCCGATGGTGTTAATAATTTGTGTAGTAATTTCAGTAATCCCGATGATAGATGCGTTTACAATAAGCAAAAATAGCCAAATCAGCATGCTTGAAAATGTTCTCATTGAAAATGAAATGCTAGTGGATAATAGGATAATTCCTAAAGAAGATATTGATGATTTGACCAAAAAAAGAATAATTGCATCAACAGAATATATTAGAAACATGGGATATGCTGAAGAAATAGAATGGATGCCTAAAGAGTACGATGAATTTGAAGCGACTTTTGGTTTTCCGCAGTATGAACAAGAACCTATGGAAGATGGATATTTCAGTTTAGGAACCGACGGTTTAAACGATGTTGTCAACATAGCTGGATACGATTTTCTTATAGAGACACATATTTCTAACTTCGATTATGGAGAAGAGACACCGAATAAATATGAATTTGAAAAGAATAATAAGAAATATAGTGCTCTAATTGAAGAAAAAGGAAATGAGGTTTTCATATCACTTAATGATTCGGAAAATAAGGAAATCGTAAGTATAAAAAATGAAGAGATAATTAAGAAAATTGAAACTTTTAATTTAACTGTAGATAGTATTTCGATTAAGGATGCATATATAATATCAGAAAATGAAAAGGGCACAATTAACATCCTTATTAAATATATTAACGGAGAAAAAAATGATAAGGGCTACAATTTTAATGCTGAAATTTACATATTCATCAGGGTTAAGTAGGATAATAAAATAAATAAATAGTTAATCAAAGAGCTCAAAATTGAGCTTAGGTTTTTTACTTTGAGCCACTGTAAAAGTATGATACAATAAATTTGTTATGAGGGGAGAAGGATAAAAGATGATTGCAGATGTTTTCAAACTGTATGTCGAAAGATGGGAATTCTTTTTAGAACTTCTAATTCAGCATATTGTTATCACTTTAATAGCGGTTTTAATTATTACCGTAATTGGCTTAACTGTAGGTGTGGTGATGACCAAAAATGAAAAAACGGCTAAAGTCGTTTTGCTTGTCACAAATTTTATATATACGATTCCTTCAATTGCATTGTTCGGTATGCTGGTAACTATAACTGGTATAGGTAATAAAAGTGCGATTATTGCCTTAATTATGTATGGGTTACTTCCAATTATCAGAAATACATATGTAGGAATTAGAGAAGTGGATTTTCAGATCATTGAATCTGCCATAGGCATGGGAACTACAGAAAAACAATTACTTTTTAGGATTCAATTGCCGCTAGCACTTCCTGTAATAATGTCAGGTTTTAGAACAATGGTGATTATGACAATAGCCTTAGGTGGCATAGCTTCGTTTATCGGAGCTGGGGGACTAGGCGTAGCAATATACCGAGGGATATCGACATACTTTCCTGAAATGATTATAGCTGGTAGTCTTTTGGTAGCACTACTTGCAATTGTGACGGATGGGATATTGCAATTAGTAGAAAATAAAATGACAAATATAATATTAGGAAAACGGAAGAGAGCATAGTATTTTATTTTAAATGTATCAAGGAGGAGAGACTAATGAAAAGAAGATTTTTATTGATTATGTTAGTTGTAGTTTTGGCCTTATCTATGGCAGCATGTTCACAAGAGAAAACTATTACGATTGCGAGTAAGCCTATGACAGAGCAGTTTGTTATAGCTGAAATGCTTACTGTTCTAATAGAACAAGAAACTGATATTACCGTGGAACATAAGGCTGGCGTAGGTGGAGGAACATCTAATATACATCCAGCTATGATAAGCGGAGAGATTGATATTTACCCTGAATATACTGGTACAGGCTGGATGTTTGTGTTGGAAGAGGAATTAATTAATGATCCAGACGAATTATATAAAGAGGTTAAAGCTGGATATAAAGAAGATTTTGATATAGTGTGGTCGGAGCTATATGGTTTTAATGACACCTATGGAATGGCAATGAAAAGAGAAAAAGCTGAAGAAATGGGGATAAAAACATACTCTGATTTAGCTGATGTTAGTAGTAAACTTGTATTTGGAGCAGAACACGATTTTTTTGAAAGAGAAGACGGCTTTCCAGGAATAGATGATGTATATGGTTTTGATTTTAAGAAAGAAATTGGAATGGATATAGGGCTAAAATATCAAGCTATAGAATCTGGCGAAGTTGATGTAATAAACATCTTTTCTACTGATGGAAAACTTAAAGAGTATGATATGGTAGTTCTTGAAGATAATAAATATTTCTTCCCATCATACTATGCAGCTACCCTGATTAGGCAAGAAACATTGGATGAATATCCTGAATTAGAAAAAGTATTGTCAATGTTAGACGGTAAAATTAGTAACGACGAGATGACCAACATGAACTACTTAGTTGAAATTGAAAAAATGGAAGCCAAGGATGTTGCAATTAATTTTCTTGAGGAGAAGGGATTGCTTAAGTAATGGTAATTAACATAGAAAATCTTACAAAAACGTATGATGGGAAAGTTAAAATACTAGACGGTTTAAATCTATCTGTGTCTAAAGGTGAGCTTATAACTATTTTAGGACCTTCAGGTTGCGGGAAAACTACTCTGCTAAAGATAGTTAATAAGCTAATCGAATATGATACTGGAAAAGTGGAAGTGAAAGATAAAGATCTTAGAGAATGGGACACTATAGAGCTTAGAAGAAACACTGGATACGTAATACAACAGATTGGCCTTTTTCCTCACATGACAATTGAAGATAATATAAGCTATGTTTTATCTTTACAAAATATTTTTAAGGATGACAGAAGAAAAAAAGCGGAAGAATTAATTAAAATGGTGGGTATGGATGAACGTATGCTGAAACGTTATCCTATAGAATTGAGCGGTGGGCAAAACCAAAGAATAGGGGTTGCCAGAGCCCTTGCAGCAGAACCAGACATTATTTTAATGGATGAGCCTTTTGGTGCTGTTGATGAGATAGCAAGAACTGCACTTCAAGATGAGTTTATAAAATTACATGAAAATTTACGCTCTACTATAATGTTTGTAACGCATGATATCTTGGAAGCTTTAAAGCTAGGTGATAGAATTGTACTTATGAATCATGGTAAAATTGAACAAGTTGGCACTAGAGAAGAACTCATTTTTAAACCAGCCAATCAATTTGTTAAGGACTTCATTGGCATCAAGGGATTCAAAAGTTCTCTTGACGATCAGGTGATCGAAAAATTGTATGATAAATTAATAAAAAATGAAATAACGATGGAGCAAGTGTATAGTAACCTTAGAAATGAATAAATAATATGTGGTTGAAAACCAGGATTTATGCAAAGAAATTGGCTAGTTACTGACTCGCGGTGTATACTCATATAAGAGGTTAGTACTAATTGACTAAATTAAAGTATAAGGAGAAAAGGTTATGAAAAAGAAACTATTGATAATCCTATTGGCGTTAACGTTAGTGACTGTGTTCGTCGGATGTGGAGAAGACGATGCTATAACGGATGATGGCATGGAAGATGAAGTAATTGAAGAAGAACCGATGGCAAAATACACGGATGTAACAGCTGAAGCAGCAATGGATTTAATTGAATCAACACCAGAAATTATGATCATAGATGTGTCGCCTGTGTATGCAAATGGTCATTTGCCTGATGCTGTAAATTATCCAATAGGTGATGGCTCATTTGATGATGCAATACCCACTTTAGATATGAGCAAGACTTATCTTATCTATTGCCACGGAGATGAACCTGCTATTTCAGCAGCTGAAAAACTAGTTGATGCTGGATTCATGAATGTGTATAGACTTGAGGGCAATTATGCTGCATGGGTTGATGCAGGGTATGATGTAGAAAAGTAAAATTTTTTGAAATTGCTTATTTTAATATGAACGTATGCAGCGCCCATTGGTAAAATGGACGCTGTATTTATAGTGTGCCCATGCTGGGCACACTATAAAGAAAACGAAAGCGTTGAGGGGTGAGGCGCTGATTAAAAATGAAGCGATCTAAATTGCGTACAAAACGTTGCCAAATGGCGAATTGTATAGTAATATATTTATAAGGTATAATATAAATTAAAATTGTTTGTGATTTTGATAAGCGATAAGAAATAGTAGTTCGCATCATAATAAACAGACACTATTCGATTAAAACTTGTATTAAAGAAAAGGTAGGTAAATATTATGAAAAAATTAGGAGCTCTTGGAATGGTCTTGATATGTACACTATTTTTTGTAGCATGTTCGGGTAGCGGCACTACAGCCATTTTCAAAGATGTGCAATTATCAGCAGAAATTGATGAATCCACGTATGAACCTATAACGGTAACAAGTGAATTTTATACAGATACATCTATGGTATACGTAACTGGTATTGTGGATAAAGCTCCTGAAGGTACGCTAGCTGGGGCAGACTGTTTTTATGTAGAAGATGGTCAGAACTTATTTATAGATGGAGCTGATGTTGAATTGGATGAGGCTGAAACTGCTGTATATTTCAGTTTTCCTAAACCGGCGGAAGGTTGGTCCTTAGGTGACTATGAAGTAAACATGTATTTAGACAAAGAAGTGGTTTTGACGTTGTCTTTTAAAGTTATTGAATACAGTGAAGAAGCGAACACAGCTTCACTTAGAGACCTTCAAGTGGCATCTGCAGTCGATGAGGAGACTTATGAGCCTACGACTGTTACTGACACATTTAATACCAAGTCACCTATAGTATATATGACTGGGACTGTAGACAATGTTACGCCTGGCCAAGTTATTAGAGCGGAATGGTTTTATTCTGAAGAGGATGGTGATACTTTCATGGACGAAGCATCGGTAGAGCTTGTAGACGAAATTTCGGCGATTCTTTTTAGCTATGATAAACCTGAAGATGGATGGCCTACTGGAGAATACATGATAGATATTTATATAGATGATAGTTATATGGAAACCCTAGATTTTACGGTTGAATAACAAAAATCACACAAAAAATAAAGGAGCAGCTAAATGAAGTGACCCAAAATCTGGGATACTTTAATCGAGCTGCTCCTTAATTTTAACTATTATACTATTTTGAGTTTCTTACCCTTAGGGTCTCCTTTGAAATTCTCTACTGCGTGTTCCCAAGCTTCCAGACCGATGTCATCGTTATAATATATGGAAACTTCTTTAAGATGAGCTAAGGCTATTTTGCCAGTTAAAAGCGGATCGTCACTGGTAACATTAGTTTGAGAATCAACTGTTCCGTGCTCTAATTCGATATTGAGTCCTTCTAAAAATTCCTCGGGTGTAAAATCAACTTTGTCAAAGTCAATGTTAAGTTTTTTAGCGGTATCAAGTGCTTCTGTTAATGTAAAATTTTTCATAAATGTACCTTCTTTCTAGTATTTTATAAAGTTTTCGCCTGGTACGCCGCAAAAGATGCATTTTCCCGGACGACTTGTTTCTATATTGCCACATACAGGGCAAAGATAGTAAAAAATCTCTTTTGTATCATCCATATTTTCCAGAGCCTCTTTGTATAAACGAGCATGCACTTCTTCTGCTTGCATAGCATATGTGAAAGACATAATAGCAGCGGTGTTTCCTTCAGCTTCTGCTGTTTCGATAAATTCTGGATACATTTCTTTGTACTCATGAGTTTCGCCTGCTACAGCATCTAAAAGATTATCAGTAGTTGTTCCAACTTTATTTGCCACTTCAAAATGCTTTAAAGCATGAATGGTCTCAGCATCAGAGGCAGCTTTAAACAATTTAGCTGCGTTTGTCTTGCCGTCTTGCTCAGCTTTTTTAGAGTATGCTAGATATTTTCTGTTAGCTTCAGATTCCCCAGAAAATGCCGCCATTAGGTTATCTTGAGTTTTGTTATTGTCCATCATTTTTTCCTCCTTAGATTCATTCGTATTTAGGATTTTTAATAATTTTTCTGCTGCTTCTTTTGTGAAGTCTTGAGGCGGGGAAGTATCAAGTAGTGACTTAATAAAATCTTTTACATTTTGACTTTGAGGCAGCATATATCCTGATTCGCTCAAAGGTCTTCAGTCATAAGTTTATTAGACGAGCAAATAGCTCTAGCTATTGGTTTTAAATTAATGTCGCCTGTTGTCTTCATAATTTCTTCAGCAATAGCTTCTTGCTTAGCTTTGCTTTCGGATAATATGAGAAGATTTCTTTTAACTGAATTGCTTTTTATCTGCTGAGGCGGATATTCCTCAGGTATTAGAAAAATAGCGTGAGATGGACAAGCATCAACACATGCACGGCATCCGTCAAGAGATTTTGATGCATCTATTTGACCTATTTCTGTGTTGATAGCTCCTGTAGGACAAACGTATGGGCAAAGGCAATCTTTTGTACATAATTGTATATTTCTAACTGCGTGCATTCTTTTACCCCCTCTGTACTTTCTTAAGTTTTATCCTAGGAACTTTGCAAACCGTGCAAATATCCGGAGCTTATCTCCAATAAATACAAATCCGCATATATCACAAACGTAAATGTTTGTATTTTCTGTTAACGAATCTTTCTCTAGCATATAACTTTTAATAATTGAACTTAGCATTAAGGTTACTTTTTCTCCCTAAACGAGAGATCTGGGCGCGCCTCTGTCAGAATTGCTTTCAGCTACAGCCTTTGCTGCAAGATAGTTTGCCGAACAGTTCGGCTTCTTCGCTAAGATACTGCTTTTCGCATCCTTTTGACAAGTTAGAAAATAGTGAACTAATCTTTCTTGAAGATAGTTTGCGTAAATCATCTGAACTATCATCATGGCCATGAAGTGACGTAGTAATATTGGCGGGTTTTAGTGCTTCTTCTTTAAAGTCTTCTTTATTAGCGCCGCATAGCGGGCAGACCCAATCGTTAGGCACATCTTTCTACCTGGTTCCGGGGGCAATACCTGTCTCTGGATAACCAGCAGCTTCATCATAAACAAAGCCGCAAATATTACATACGTATTTCTTCATAATATAATCCTCTTTTNNTAATCCTCTTTTCCTATTTATTTTATTTCATCTAGCGAAATGCAAAGTGCATCAGCTATTCCTTTGCCATAATTGGGATCTGCTTTCATACAGTTATTAATATGCCTGATTTTAATTTCTTTACTAGAATCTCCCATAGCACGTGCGGTGTTTTCAAAAAGTGCTTGCTGCTTGTCTTTGTTCATAAGTCGGAATAGTTTCCCTGGTTGTGTGTAGTAATCATCGTCATCATCCCTAAAGTTCCAGTTGGTTGCATCTCCTGATAGAGGAAGAGGTGGTTCCATATGTTCTTTTTGCTCCTCCCATTCTCCGTAGCTATTAGGTTCATAACTTAAGGTATCGCCAACATTACCGTCAACTCTCATCATTCCATCTCTATGATAGCTGTGGAAAGGGCATTTAGGCGCATTAACAGGTATTTGGTGATGGTTAACACCTAGCCTATATCTTTGGGCATCTCCGTAAGAAAAAAGTCTTCCCTGAAGCATCTTATCAGGTGAAAAGCCGATGCCAGGTACTATGCTTGCAGGGTTAAATGCAGCTTGCTCGATTTCTGCAAAGAAGTTTTCTGGGTTTTTATTTAATTCGAAATAACCTACTTCTATAAGTGGGTATTCTCCATGGTACCATACTTTTGTTAAATCAAAAGGATTATATGGCATTGTAGATGCCTGCTCTTCTGTCATTACTTGAATGAACATCTTCCAGCGCGGATAGTCACCTTGCTCTATTGAGTCAAATAAATCGCGCTGATTGCTTTCGCGATCTTTAGCGATGACTGATTCTGCTTCATCATCCGTTAAGTTTTTAATACCTTGTTGGCATACAAGATGAAATTTAACCCATATGCGCTCATTATCTTCATTTATCATACTGTAGGTATGGCTACCAAAACCGTGCATATTCCTAAACGAACAAGGTATACCTCTATCGCTCATAGTTATAGTTACTTGGTGGAGAGCTTCAGGAAGAGAGGTCCAAAAATCCCAATTGCTATTAGCACTCCTCATACCGGTCTTTGGATCACGTTTGATAGCATGATTTAAGTCTGGAAATTTCAAAGGATCTCTGAGGAAAAATACAGGAGTATTGTTACCAACTAAATCCCAGTTACCCTCTTCTGTATAGAATTTCATTGCAAAACCACGAATATCACGCTCTGCGTCAGCTGCACCACGTTCTCCTGCAACAGTAGAGAATCTGACTAACATATTTGTTTCTTTGCCTATCTCAGAAAATATTTTAGCCTTGGTGTATTTTGTGATATCGTGTGTTACTTTAAAAGTACCGAAAGCACCTGAACCCTTAGCGTGCATTCTTCTTTCAGGAATTACTTCTCTGTCAAAGTGAGCTAATTTTTCAAGATACCATACGTCTTGTAATAGCATCGGCCCTCTTGGTCCTGCGGTCACAGAATTCTGATTATCAACAACTGGTGTTCCTGCCGCTGTAGTTAGTTTTTTCTTTTTCTTTTTTTCATCATCATTCATAGTAATACCTTGTATACTAAATATATGGAAATTATATATTTGTATACTCTCCTTTCTTATTTCCTCATT
>LFRM01252124.1_pt2 | contig 29402 bp, 35 predicted proteins | sample 618341 | NCBI WGS metagenome assembly LFRM01 (sample SAMN03654438, study PRJNA283298) | anaerobic digester metagenome | isolation source: pool of bioreactors CSTR01a, CSTR02a, and CSTR03a thermophilic anaerobic... | place: Denmark: Kgs. Lyngby | collected 2014-05-21 | reverse complement strand
TAAGTCGAAATTTACGAATAAATGTTCATAATATAGCATTTTAATATTGGATGTGCTATACTAAGAAGGAATAAGAGTTAAAGTAAGTTTTGAAGAAGTTCAAATTTTCATTTACTACTTATTTAAGGAATGGAGGTAGTAATTATGGAAACAGGTACTGTTAAATTTTTTGACAATACAAAAGGGTTTGGTTTTATAACAATCGACGGAACTGAAAAAGATGTATTCGTACACTTTACAGCAATTAATTCTGACGATTATAAAACGTTAAATGATGGAGATCGTGTTCAATTCGAAATAGTCGCAGGAGAACGTGGAGACCAAGCATCAAACGTAACAGTTATATAACAATAACTTAGTCTAAAAGAAAGAGGAGCCAAGCTTCTCTTTTTTATTACCCTATAATAGCTAAAAAAATAAAAAAACCTTTATAAAAAGGTTTATAATTTTAAATGGGGCGACCGACGGGGTTCGAACCCGCGAGTGCCTGGACCACAACCAGGTGTGTTAACCGCTTCACCACGACCGCCATTTACGTACATTTAATATAATACACTATCTACAACTAAATGTAAATAGAATAAGTCAATTCTTTACTTTTTAAAAAAATATAAGCGATAAGCCCCTTTCTATTTGTATAAATTAGGGCTTATCGTTTTTTACATTTTTAATTCAATGATTTTTTCCCAAGGCAAATCAAGATCATATCTTCCAAAATGACCAAAGTTGGCAGTTTGGCGATAAATTGGTCTTAATAGATCGAGCTCTTTAATAATATTATCAACACTAAAGTCAAAGTTTGCTTCCACTATTTTTAATATGTCAAAATCAGAATAAGTACTTGTGTTAAAAGTATTGACATGGATGGATAATGGATCAACCATGCCAATTGCATAGGATACTTGAATTTCGCATTTACGCGCGATTTTATTAGCTACAAGATTTTTGGCTACATAGCGTGTGTAATAAGCTGCACTTCGATCAACCTTTGATGGATCCTTTGAGCTTAAAGCCCCACCACCAATGCGCCCGTGACCTCCATAAGTGTCAACGACAATTTTTCTGCCCGTTGTACCACTATCGCCAAATGAGCCGCCTAAGACAAAAGAACCACTAGGATTAACATAGATTTTTGTATCATTGTCTAATAAGTTTTTGTCGACAATTGGAGCAATTACATTATCATAAATATAAGTCTTTAAAAAGGCTTGACTAATGTTTTCATAATGTTGAGTTGAAACTACAATTGTATCAATTCGTTTAATTCTATCACCGTCATATTCAACAGTAACTTGTGTTTTACCATCTGGTTTTAGGATATTTGATTTTTGATTTAAAAAGACTTCGTGCAGTTTTTGCGAAAGCAAATGCGCCAGCTCAATTGATAATGGCATAAAAGCTTTTGTTTCATCACAGGCAAAGCCAAACATAATTCCTTGATCTCCAGCAGCAATTTTCCCATTACCAACAACAGCTTGATTAATTTCATATGATTGTTTAGAAATTTTAACTAAGACTTCATATTCTTGTGGATAGCCAATTTCTTTAATAACTTCTTTTGCAATTTTGGCATAATCTAAATTTGCCTTACTCGTTATCTCTCCAAAGATAAAAAGTAAATCATCTTTAATAGATGCTTCAACAGCCACTTTACTATATTTATCTTCACTAATTGCGGCATCTAAAATAGCATCAGCTATTTGGTCACACATTTTATCTGGATGCCCTGGTGTTATTGACTCACTTGTAAAAAATTCTTTCATAATATCTCTCCTAACATATAAAAACATCCCTAAAAGAAAAAGAGATGTCGATGTTTATGTTTATCGATGTTAGCTTTACCACCTTGCTTAGCAGGTTGGTATGAGTTCAGTGAGCTAACTCTCTCCCTCATTCTTGATATTTTTATTTCTAATTCATTATACAGTATTAGTAAATTAAAGCAAACTATATTACTAATAATAAAAAGATTTTTGGTAATCTTTAACACTTACTTGTAGCATAAACAATTGGACAATACTTTGAATTAGTATCAAAGTAAAATAAACAACATAGCTAAATTGATAAAAGTTATAAAGTAGCAATCCAACATTAATTAAAATTAGTGCAAAGATATTTATTGGATACATTGTAAAATCTGAAGTAGATGATTGCTTATTAAATTGTATAAAAAGTATATTTGGTATAGCCATTAAAACTGCGTTGATAATAAGTGGCAAGTAAATAAAAACATTATTAGGAAAAAAAGCAATCATTTCAAAACTGTTTAAAAATAAAAGCGTTATATTTATCGTAGCAAGAATAATAATTGGTAATTTATAATTTTGTTTTTTATGTTGATTATGTCTAATTTTCCAAATACTAAACAAATTATATGAAAATATTGTTTGAACAAGCATTGAATACAAATATAGGTCTATGTTAATATTTTTAAGATTTAATGTTTTAATGAGCAACATCGTAAAATTAATAAAGACACTTAAAATACTTAAAAAACCCATAAAAGCTACTTTAGAATAAAGACTACTTGCTCGAGCATTTTTTAATAAAGTAAAAGTATAATAACCAAGCAAACTAGCAGTAAGTAAAAATAATATTAATAACACATAGTTAAACATTTTACACCTTCTTAATCTTTCCAAGCAATTAATATATTAGGGTTGATAATACTTGCATCAAAGCGATAATGACTAATGACTTGACTTTTACTTAAAAAATCTTCATCTCTTCTTGGTTGACCAGAGTTGTGAATTACATAGGGTTGGCCAAGGCGATTTCTTTTATCACTAATAATTCCAATATGTTTACTCTCTTTAAATACAACTATATCCCCTGCTTGCCACTCACTAATTTCACTTATATCTAAAGTCAGTGATGTGGCATACTTATCAAAAAAAACTTTTAAGTTTTTAACTCGTCTAAAGTCTATATTACTATCTTTTTTAACAATATCGCGATAGTCTTGTGGATTTTCATTAATATCTTGATCCAGCATATCTTTTAAAGAATAACCAGCACTTTTAAAAGCACGCCAAATGACATCTGTGCAAACTCCAACATCATCATTTGGATAACCATTAGCAGTGTAACTCCCATCATATTTCGGTTTATTATTTGCATCTTTTTTTGCTCCAAATAAGATATCAGTATAATCATCAATCCCATCTTTATTAAAATCCATTTTACTTTTTAAAAAAACAATATCAAAATCAGCATTGTAATAAACTTTTTTGGGCAAAATGTTGTAGTAATTTAGATAATATAGCGCAATTGATATTAGTAATACTCCAAATAACACTAGAATATATTTAACAGCTTTTTTAACTTTTAAATAATTCCTTAACATTTATATATCTCCATTTTTCTCTAATAATTTAAATATGGTAAATAATCCATCATTAACTAAGTTTTCACTATGTTTGTAATCTGTTAAGTCATTGATAAATAGTTTAGACATTCCACCTGTGATTACTTTACAAACTTTATGGTTAAAGTGCTTTTCGACAATTTTACTATAACCATTAATTGCGGCAATAGCTCCAAACATTATACCAGATTGGATTGAATCAACTGTATTTTGACCAACAATATTTTTGGGTAAAATTAAATCAACTGCCGGCAAATGCGGAATTGAGCTAACTATTGCATCCCGCGTTTTTTTTACACCCAATAAAATTGCTACACCAACAATAGTGTCATTATTAACAACAATAATCTTTGTAGCTGTGCCCATATCAACAATGAGAGCCGGCTGTTTACAAGTCTTTATAACTTCAACACTTTCAGCGATTAAATCTGCTCCAATTTCTGATGGCGGGTCGAGTAATTTTGAAATATTCAAATAACTTTTATAATTAACAAAATGACTTTTACCATTTAAATTATTTTTTAATGCAGTTATTAGTGGCTTTTCTATACTTGGAACCACACAAGAAACAATGTAGTCACAATCTTTTATATTAAAATTATTTAATATTTGACAAATATAATTATTATAGGCATCTATACTTGCCTCTTTGATTGTTGCTTGTCGATCATAGTTTAAAATCGTTTTATCTTCATTATATAAAATCGAAACGATATCACTGTTTCCAACATCAATTGTAAGTAGCATTTTTATCACCTACTATAATAATAAAGTAATATCGCCATTATTACAATTAAAACCCAAAGTTATGTTAAACTTTGGGTCAAAGATTTAATACTAGCTATTTTTTTAAACTTTAATACAGGGATCGCTATTTCAAAATCTACATAAACCATATACTTACTATCAATTGGCTTTATTTGATAAGTACAATTTTTACACTGATATTTAGATTGTAAGATTAAATCATCTATATCTTTATCATAGCGATTGTGTCGTTCAACTATAGAAATAATCGATTCTTGATAAACCCTTGCATTATTGTAACGCATTGTTATTTCTACCATTGAAAACCCTAATAAAACAAAAACCATTCCAAACAAAATAACTGGATAAACTTCTATTGGTCCCTTCATATTTTATCTCCTACGTTTAAAAACTAATTATTGCCATCTGGACTTATTGTAATTTGTTCCCACTGACTTGTAATTTGGCCAAAAATTTGTTCTTCAAAGCCTTGAGCAAAAAGCAACATTCCAGCTACTATAACAGTTACTATTAAAACTAAACCGTATTCTTCAAAAAATACTTTCATTAAATTCCCCCCCTTCCAAACATGTTTGCAAGCAAGCTTGCCATTAAAACTAAAAATATCAATGTAACTCCAAAAAGTGGAACAATACCTATCCATTCAAAAAAAGCAAGATTATCATTTTGTCTTTCAATTCTTTGGTATCTTATCCACTTAGTAGTAGAAGCTATCATTCTATTTAATTGTTGAGATGACTCTGTTTTATCCACAACGTAGCAGCGATACAACAATTTCATTGCTCGATTTATTTCGCTAATTTTAAACTGTTCCATAAAGTTAGCAAAAGCCAAGACATTATTTGGCGATTTGTTTAAAATATCAATTAGTTTTTGCAAATCTGCTTTGATAATGTCAGGTGCTTGGCTTTGAGACAAAATCAGTGAATTAATAACGTTATTATTGTGTAAAAGAATTTGAATTTGCCGAAGCCATATCGGAAACTGATATCTTACAAGCGCCAATTTTTGTTTATATTCTCGTTTTAAGCGCCAATAAGGCTGTTTATAAACAAAAAATGTCAATGCTATAATTGCAATTAAATAATAGTAATTAAATTTTAAAATTGGCCAAAAGATTATAAAAAAAAGAAATTTACTACTTTTAATGTAGCGATTGTTTTGAAATTGCTGCAAGTCATTACATTTAGCAAAATTTAAATAATGCTTACAGTCTTTTTCATAAACATAACTAATAAAAAAATCACTAATTGTTTTTTCAAATAAAAACAAAGTTAAAGTTAAAGGCATAAAGATCATTGCTATTAGCATATAATTTCACTTCTCTCTATCCACTTTACATTTAATAATGAACAACTAATTACATAAGTGAAAATTTGTAGCAAACAAAAAATAAACATTGCAATTTGATATAGTGATGAATTACTGCTAACTTTAACACTAAACAACATCTTTAAAGCAATTAAACATATAATAAACGCAAACATTATCAAAACTGTGACTTTTGAAATGATACGACTTTTAGCATAATTATATGCAGTAATGTCTTCAACCCAATCATCAAGATCATCTTGTATTAAATCCAAAGCCTCAAAATAATCATTATTTCCATACTGCTCAATCGAATAGACTAAAGAGTGTAAATTATACACAATAAAGTGCGGATAAGCATTTGTAATATCCTCCATTGCTTTAAAAACTGTTTTACCATTTTTTATGCTTTCAATACTATTATTAACAAGGCAATTTAATTTTCCTGAAATTGAATTTTCAATTTCAATCAAAGTTGCATAAACTTTTGGATGAAACTTAAAAACGATTACAAACTGATTTATATAGGTCACTAAATTATTAAATTCAAACTCTTGATGATAATAATTTAAACGCCACAAAATAAGTAATGGCATTAATAAAAGACTAATAATTAAAAGTGATATAGTAAACATTAAATTTAATTTTAATGTTATTGCCATAATTATAATTAAAACCAACAATATAAAAAGATTAAAGTACAGTTTATAAATTGAGACATAACTTTTGTTTGACTTCATTATTTGATAAAGATTTATTATGCCTTTGTGTGAAACAGGTAAATATTTTATAATTTCTCTCTGTTTTTTAAATAGATAAACAAAGATTGTCATTATTGAAAATAAACTAAAGTATAGCATTTAACCTCCTTGAATCATTTAAATTAGAGCATGCCTTTGGCATTTAAATAAAGCGTTTGGCTGTAATACTTATCATTTTTAACATAAAATTTACATACTTGATCTATATATCTTTTTACACCTTTGTCGCTAATGTGAGATTTTATGTGAATTCCATAGTCAATACTTTCAAAAATATTATATAAAAGTTTATCATTCGTTATTTCATTGCCAGGAAACATATGTAATAGCCTTTGTGGAATCATTTGAGCACTATCTGCATGTATTGTGCTAATTAATTTAGACCCTGTGGATACAGCTTGTAAAAGCTCTACAACCTCATCTCCTCTTACCTCAGATAACAATAGCCAATCAGGTCTTTGGCGCAAACAAGCCTTTATAGCCATCCTATAATCTAAATTGTGGTTAACCCGGAGCATGACTCCATCTTTATTTGGATGTAAATTGCTATATCTTATTTCCAAACTATCTTCAATGGTTATAACACGCTGATTAGGTTTAATATAAGTAGTTAAATACTTTACAAGTTCAGTCTTTCCAACACCAGGAAGTCCACTTATAATTATATTAGCTCTACTTGCAACAATAGTTTCTAAAAAATCTAATATTTCCATTTGAGCATAATTTTGCTCAATAAGTAGCTGTTTACTTAAACGCATTACTGGTGGAGTTTTCCTAATCGAAAGACTATAGCCAGAAGCAGCAATACTTTTATGTATAATACTAATCCGTAAATCATCTGTTTCACTCTCTAAAATCGGAAAACTGTTATTAAATTGTTTGTTGCTAAAATTTGCAATTTTATAGCAAAGTTTTTCCAAGTCAATCTCACTTATATCAACTTCAACAAGATATCGGCCTTTATTTAAGTGATCTAGCCATAGGGTGTTACCATTATAGTTAATATCAGTAACAAGATCATCATTGACATAGTCATTTAAAAACTCAAAATTAAAATTTTTATTCATAGCTAATATACTTTAATATTTTTGCTTGATTGTTTAAAATTGATTCTGTTTCATTTTGATCTTTTGAAGAATATGCAATAAGTTCAACTTTAGCAATTTCATCAACGCTTCTAACTATAGGCATCAATTCTTTATCTATAGCTAAAAGTACAATATAAGGCATTCCATTACTGTTGGGATTAAAAATGTCAAAACCTTTTTTGTCTTTTACGCCTATAACTCTTACAGATTTAATTAACAAATCAACAATCGGCTTTTCATTTCTTTTATGATACGTTGAATAAATATCGACCTTTTGGCCAACAACAATCGAATTACCCGACAGTTTAATTAAATCTGTTGCCATATTGTAAGCTACTTGATTGTCATTTAGTAGTATGGCTGGATAATCTGGCAACATTTTCTCCTCAAATAATAACTCTTTATAAAATAAAGAAGACTTAGGCATCATCGCTCTAATGTCTGTATACTTATTAACTATATCTTCTTTGTTTACATAAAAATTATCGCTTATAAAAACACTTGGTACTTCGACAAACATTATATCTTTTTCACTAATTTTACTCCTTGGATAAATTGTTTCCTTAACAACTGGTATTTTCACTAAATCAACTTCTTTTTTTAGAGCAATATTGAAAATTAAATAATTAAGTATAACAATAAAACCCAAGCTAAAACCAAAAATTAAATTCTTATTTTTTGGCATCTTCAATCTCCTTTTCTATCAAGGTTTCTTCCAAAATAATATTATACAAACCATTTTTACTATTACATTGTAATTTAACGCGAATTAAAAATGGATCACTATTAAAACCTAGCAAATCAAAATGGTAGTAAAAATTATGTGGTAGTGAACCTTCGACTTCACTAATTAGTGTGTCTAAAACCAAGTCTTTATTTACATCTTCAATTTCGGCTAGTATATAACCAGTTTGAATCATTGATTTTTTGAAATTATTATTTATCAAACTACGTTGGTTATCAAAATTTACATACCATCCTAGAGCAAAAAACAATGTTATAGACAAAATAAAAAAAGAAGTACTAAAAATTACTCCTTTCATAACAACACCTCAATATAAAATATACAAGTTTTTGTTTAATTCCTATTTAATTGTCTGTTTCGCCCCAATTTGGAATACTACTCCCACGCGAAATCAAAACTGATTTTTGTAAATCTGTTTGATTTAAGAAAAATAATATTTCAGATATCTCCTCTTCGCTACAATTAATCAAAAGTTTGACTTCAATATCTTTCTTTAAAACATCGGCCGAAATAACAACGTGTTCAAGACCAGTTTTAACACTTCCTTTGTACACTTTAATACCGTCGTCAACACCTACTGTATCTTCTAAGTAACCATAGTTAACCGGATAAACTAAATTAGCGTATAACGGGTGAACATAACCCTTAGGTTTATCAATAACTACTTTGTTTGATAAATAAAGAGTGTCTAGTTTTTGCCAAAATAGTGCATTATTTAAATATTTACTCATAAATTACCTCCGTATCTCTATATAATAGCACATAAATTTAAGTATTTAATTTTTTTGTGCTTAAATCAACATTTTCTAATAATTCTAATAGTCCTGTGGTCTTTGTCATAATCATACATTTATACACAATCATAGCTGATGCCATAGCATCACTTTTTGCATCATGGTGATCTAAATTTATTTTAAGAAAATCACTAACAGTATTTAGTTTATGATTAGCTAAATATGGAAAAATTTGTCTAGATAGATCAACAGAGCAAAAATACTCAGCAGTTGGAAGAGCAATTTGATAGTATTCATTTAAAGCTTTTAACACCCTTATATCAAAACTTGCATTATGTGCCACCATTAATGAATCAATTAAGTAGGGTTTTAAAACTGGATAGATTTGATCCCAGGTTTTTGCATTAACAACATCGTGTGCCTGAATTTTGTGGATTGTCGTGTTAAAGTATTTGAATTCTCCAAACTCTTTAGGTGGCTTTATTAGTGTTTCATACTCAAAAACTACTTCACCTGCCATAAAAACAACCATACCAATGGCAATAGCACTTAAAGGATTACTGTTAGCAGTCTCAAAATCTATTCCTACAAATAATTGTTTACTATTTTCCAACTCTTTTATCTCCCATTATTCCATCAATACTTTTTACAACATTAACATCATTTAAAACAAAATCAATTTCAGCTTCATCTTTAGTAAGTATTGCCAATGTTATATTATCAAATTCATTTTTTATAAATCTATAATTGATTATTTCATCATAGTATACAACATTTGCATAATCCTTATCAATAATTGAAACAAGAAAAGTGTCTCTTACTTCAAATATTAAGTGATCATTTAAGGACATAATAACAAACATTAATATTAACGATGTAAATATTAAAAATAAATCAACTTTTTTAAACAGCATTAAAAGCCCAAAAAACAATAAGATTAAAGGTTTATGTTTAAAGCGTTTAACAACTTGGTATACAACCTTGTCTTTAGGAATATTAGATCTTCTAATTTTTCTGGCTTTGATATTTTCTTTTGGCAATTTTAACTAGTCTCCCTGCACTTCTTCATACATTTTGTATAGCTCATAATAAGCCCCTCTTTTTGTCATTAACTCTAAATGATTACCCATTTCTTCAATACCATTTGGTGTTAAAACAACTATTTTTGTTGCATTTTTAATAGTTGTTAGCCTGTGGGCAATTGTTATTGTTGTTCGATTTTTAGCAAGTTTTTCAAGTGAGTTTTGAACTAGTCTTTCGTTTTCGTTATCCAAAGCACTAGTAGCCTCATCTAAAATTAAAACTGGTGGGTTTTTTAAAAACACTCTAGCTATACTAATACGCTGCTTTTGACCACCTGATAGTTTGACACCTCGTTCACCAACATATGTATTATAACCATTACTTAGCTCACTAATAAAGTCATCTGCTCCAGCAAGTTTTGCCGCTTCAGTGATTTCATTTTGACTAGCACCTGGTTTTCCATATTCAATGTTGTCATAAACACTGCCTGAAAAAAGATAAACATCTTGTTGAACAACACCAATATTATTTCTTAAACTATCCAATTTAATGTCAGTTATATCGTGACCATCAATGTAAATTGCTCCACTATCAATTTCATAAAATCTTTGAATCAAGTTTGAAATAGTGGTTTTTCCACCACCTGATGGACCAACCAAGGCAACGTTTTCTCCTGGGCTAATTTGTAGGGTGAAATCATTTAAAACATCACTGCCAACATTATAAGCGAAACTTACATTATCAAATCTTATGTCGCCTTTAACGTTGATCAAATCAATTGCAGTTGACTTGTCACTAATATCTACAGGCGTGTCTAAAATTTCTATAAATCTTTCAATGCCAGTCATTCCACGTTGAAATTGTTCTAAAAATTGTACGATGCGACGTACAGCATTTAATAAACTTGAAACATAAAGCAAATATGCCATATAATCAGCAACAGTAATCAAACCATCTTTAACATAAAAAGCACCTAAAACAACGACCACAATATACATTAAGCCATCAAAAACTCTAATAACACTATGGAATTTTGCCATTGTGTAATATACATCACGCTTAATATCTAAAAAGTCATTGTTACCTAAAGCAAACTTGTCAATCTCTAATTCTTCATTTGCAAAACTCTTAACAACTCTAATACCTAATAAACTATCTTCAACATCAGCATTAATGTGTCCTAATTGAACTCTTTGGCGCTTAAAACCAGCTCGCATTTGCTTATGGAGTTTTCTTGAAAAAAACAACATAAATGGCAAAAAAGCAAAAATGATTATTGTCAGTTGTAAATTAATTGTACTAAGTATAAGAAAGGAAACACTTATGTTTATAACTGCGACAAACAATTCTTCTGGCCCATGATGTGCAAATTCAGTAACATCAGATAAGTCTGATGTTATGCGCGACATTAGGTGGCCAACTTTTGTGTTGTTGTAAAATTCTAAAGACATTTTTTGAATGTGGCTAAATAAATCACGACGCATGTCAGTCTCTATTTTAGCTCCCATTATATGTCCAACTGATTGCATAAAGAAATTGGCAATAGTTTCAATTATTCTTAAAACAATATAGCCAAAACCGGCAGTTAATATTAACTTAGTAGTTAAATCTTGCGGGCTTTCAGCGGCTGTACTAGTAATCAATCTGACTATTAAAGGTAGTGATAATGTTGCAACAGTCGTTAAACTGGCTGCAAAAAGATCTAAAGCTAAGATTTTTTTATAAGGTTTAAAGTATGGAATAAATCTTTTCATTAAATAAGAAGTTTTCATTACTCTTTTATCAACATCTTTCAAAATAGTTAAACCTCTTTTCTACTCTTGAAATGGTGGAGAATAATTCCGGCACTAATTGCAACATTTAAAGAATCAAAGTTATTCATTTCTATGTATACTTTTTCTGTTGCTTTTTCTAAAATTTCCAAACTTGCGCCACTGCCTTCATTACCAAAAACAATTATCATTTTTTCATCATAATCAATCTGTTCAATTTGTTTGGCTTGTTTATCTAAGGCTGTAACGTATAATTTGTATCCTTTACTTATGTAATCATCTAAATCTAAACTTTCAGTAACTGGCATAAAAAACATTGAACCTTTTGCTGCACTTATTAGTTTGTAATTATACTTATGTACTGAATTGTTGGCTAAAACAACTTGATCAAATCCAAAGGCTAAAGCGGTTCTAATAATCGTTCCAACATTGCCAGGATCTTGAACATTGTCTAAGTAGACTATTTTATTAGTGTTTTTTGCTTTTACTTCATAAAAATCACAAACAGCAACAATATCATTTAATGATTCATTGTGTGATATTTTTTTCATAATGGCATCACTAACTATAAAGTCACCGTTAAAATCAATGCCTTCACGCACAATAATTTGACAATTTAGACCAGCTTTAATAGCTTCATCAATTAAAAGTCGCTCCTCAATGATAAATTGCTGCATTTGTTTTTGATACTTGCTTTTTTTAAGCTTTGACCAATTCAAAACATTTTTATTATTTACTGATGTAATAAACATTTTATTGCTCCAAAACAGTTTGACAGCGTGAGCATAAGTGATCTTCACTACTACTTACTCTAACATTCCAACATCTTGGACAAACTTCACCATCAGCTTTTGTTACAACAATTTTTTCTGTTTGATTTTGATCAAAAGTAACTGTTGAAACAGTTAACCACTGGCTAATATCTTTATTAAAGAATTTGACTAGTGTATCAATAACATTTTGTTCAACATTTAATGAAACATGAGCTTCTAATGGTTTTCCGATGATTTTTTTCTCACGCATAACTTCAAGTGCTTTTAAAACTTCATCTCTTAAAGTTTCAACGCTAACAATTTGTTCAAGTAAATCTTCATAAGCACTATAGTCATTAACTTTTTCAAATTTTGTATTATGAATTGAATCAAAGTCCATAAAATGTTCATTAATTTCTTCAGCTGTAAAGACAATAATTGGTGCCCAAAGTTTCAATAGCGTATTTGCCATATTCCAAAGTACACTTTGAACTTGACGACGTCTTAGTGAATCTTGTTTTTCAATATAAAGAATATCTTTAATAATATCTAAATAGTATGAACTAAGATCATTGTTCATAAACACTGACATAGCAATTGTTGCTTGTTGAAAGTCAAAATTATCATAATTTGTTAAAACTTTTTCGTTTAATTTATTTAAGCGTATCATCATAACTTGGTCAAATGAATTTAAATCTTCAAATTCAACTTTATTTTTTCTAACATCAAAGTCACTTAAATTACCTAGCATAAATCTAAATGTATTACGCGTTTTACGATATAAGTCTGATGCTTGTTTAATTACATCATCACCAATACGGACATCTTGTTTAAAGTCAATGCTTGCTGCCCACATTCTTAAAACATCCGCACCATTTCTATTCATAACATCATTTGGATCTATAACATTTCCAACAGACTTACTCATTTTGTCACCAGCACGGTCTAAAACATAACCATGCGAAATAACTGATTTGTATGGAGCAATACCATTAGTCGCAACACTTAAAATTAATGATGAGTTAAACCATCCACGGTATTGATCACTACCTTCAAAGTAAAGGTCAGCAGGTAAATCATAGCCTCTTTGTTTTAATGTGTTAAATGATGAACCGGAATCAAACCATACATCTAAGATGTCTTTTTCTTTTGTGAATTTATTGTTTGGTGAATCGACATTAGTGTAACCTTTTGGAAGTAGTTCATTTGCTGTTTTTTCATACCAAACTTTTGAACCGTGCTCTCTAAATAAGGCTTCTATATGTGTAAATACTGCTTCATCAAAAATTGGCGTTTTCTTTTCTGTATAAATTATTGGTATTGGTAAACCCCAAAACCTTTGTCTAGAAATTGTCCAATCCCCACGATCTGCAACCATATTGTGAAGTCTAATTTCTCCCCACTCATTTTTCCAATCAACTTTTTTAATTTCGCCTAATGCTTGTTCTCTAATTTTGTCAATTGAAGCAAACCATTGAACTGTGGCACGATAAATAATTGGAGTCTTCATTCTTTCATCGTATGGATAACTATGCGTTATGTATTCCAATCCCAAAAGAATATCTTTTTCTTTTAATTTTTCAATAATTGTATTATTAGCTTTTTCATAGTATTGACCTTCTAAATACTCGCCAGCTTCAACCGTCATATGACCACGGTCATCAATAGGTGAAAATGGTCTTAAACCATATTTTGAACCAATATTAAAGTCATCAGCACCATGGCCTGGAGCTGTGTGAACACAACCTGTTCCATCAGCTGAGACATGGTTTCCAACCATTACTAATGATCTAACATCATCAAATAGTGGATGTTGGGCTTCAATGTATTCTAAATCAACACCCTTCATTACTTTTTCAATTCCAAGGTTGCTTAATTCAAATTTTTCTAACAATTCATCAACGTTGTCTTCTAATAAAATCAATTTACCTTTTTCAGTATTAACTAGTGCATAATTGAAACCAGGATTTAGTGATATTCCTAAGTTTGCTGGAATTGTCCACGGTGTTGTTGTCCAAATAACAAATTTACCTTCATTTAAAACATCATTGCCCTTAACAATTTCTAAAGTTACAAAAATAGTTGGATCAACTTTATCTTGATAAACTACTTCTGATTCAGCAAGGGCTGACTCTGAGGTTGTTGACCAAATGACTGGTTTTAAACCTTGATAAATAAGCCCTTTTGCTGCCATTTTACCAAATGTTCTAATTTGATCAGCTTCATAGTCTTTGCTTAGGGTAATATAAGGATTTTTATAATCAGCAATTGTTCCCATTCTAATCATTGTCGCTTTTTGTGTTTCAATTTGCTTTAGAGCATAAGCTTCACAAGCTTCTCTAAATTCAACTTTACTAACAGCCTTATGGTCCGTTCCAGCTTTAATTACCGCATTTTCTATTGGTAAACCATGCGTGTCCCAACCAGGATAAAAAGGTGTATAAAACCCTTGCATCGCTTTTGTTCTAACGACAAAATCTTTTAAGATTCTATTCATCGCTGTTCCTGAATGTAAATCTCCATTAGCATATGGTGGTCCATCATGTAAAATGTAAGTTTTTTGACCTTCACTGCTTTTTAAAAGATTTTCATAATAATTGCTATTTTGCCATTTTTCTAAAATCTTTGGTTCCTTTTTAGCTAAATTACCTCGCATTTCAAATTCGGTATTTGGCATTAATAGTGTGTTTTTATAATCCATATTTATATTTCCTTTCATAAAAAAAACGTCTCTAAAGGACGCTATAGCGTGTTACCACCTAAATTCACAATTTACTGTGCACTCAATAACTTTAACGCAGTTTTACGATAGTCTTTCAACTATTAACTCACAAGTGATCCATTATTTACATTATCTCTATTTTCACCAACCATAGAGTCTCTAATAATTAATATAAATAATCTTCTTGGTCTTAGTCTTCTTGATTTATCCAATCAATAACTAACGGTTCAATTATATCAATGTCGATAACTGAGTTTGTTACTGATTGTAATTTATCCAATAATTCTTGTTTGAAGCCCTTTGTGTTTAAAGCTGTTTCAGACAAATTGTCTAAAATTTCTTTTGCAATCATTAAGGCTTCCAAAATAATATCATCAGCACTTTGTTGGGCCTGACTTTTTTTATCTTGATTCATATATTGAGAAACTTCTTCTGGTAAAACCATCCGCTCAACACTTCCTTGTAAAAACTTAACTTCATTAATTAAACTCAGGCATTGGTCTTGTTTTACTTCAAGTTGAACAGTCAAAAAGTCTAACTGTTTGCGGTAAACATCTAGTTTAGCCTCACAAAACTCAAGTTCTTGATGGACCTTGTCAATGTGAGCATCTACGGATGACTTGTCATAACCACGTCTTGTTATTTTAAATATTGGTGCTTTTGACATTTTCCCACCTGTCCCCTATTGTTTGTCCTTAAAATTCCTCGTCTAGATCTAAATTTATTTCGCCTTCAATGCCCATTGAATTTGGTGTACACAAGATTGTGTTGTGACCAACTTTTTCGATTTTACCATCTAAGGCAAACGTTACCCCAGTTAAAAAATCAATTGTTCTTTGAGCATAATCTTTTTGTAAGCGATGAAAGTTAACAAAAACTGCTTTTCTGGCTTTTAAGTCAGAGGCAATTATTTCCGTTTCATCAAAAGATCTCGGTTCATATAATTTCATTGTGACATTTTGAGATAATTTTGTTGCATTTTTATTCTTTGGCGATTCATACTCACTTAGTGAAGCCACGTCATCATAATCAAGTTCGATTAACTCATCTTCAGGTGCAATGAAGTTTTTAAACTTTTCTTTAAAACTCATAATAACCCTCCTTTGAAATCTATAGACATTATAGCATATTATAATTATTTATTTAAGACTAAAATTACGATTTAATTAGGATAATCAAGGCTATCACATACAATTTATGAAAATACGCTAAAAAGCCGTCGTATATTTTTATAAAGGAGGCTCTTTATGCTATAATACGATTCTATAAGGGGGCTAATTATGAAACATCCAATTATTATTACAGGGCACAGAAACCCTGATTCAGATTCAATTTGTTCAGCTATCGCTTATGCCCAATTAAAACGTCAATTAGGCTTTGATGTTATGCCAGTTAGACTTGGACCTATCAATGCTGAAACTACTTATATACTTAATCGCTGGAATGTAAAACCACCAAAACTAATGCATAAATTAGAAACAACAATTCAAGATATATCAATCGATAAGGCAATTTATGTAACAAAAAACGCTACTATTAAAGAAGCCTGGGATTTAATGGGGAAACACTCAAGCAAGGTTATTGCAATTGTTGATGATGAGCAAAGACTAGAAGGTATTGCAACTTTAGGTAGTATCACCGATGGAGTATTAAGTTTAATTAAAAATAATTATGATCTAATTAGGCAAACACCATACGAAAATATTGCCGAAACAGCCTGGGGTGAAGTGTTAGTAGAGCCACGAAATTACAAACCATCAGGAGTAATCTCAATTAGCTCTGGAGCCTTGGTTGAAAAAAAAGAAATTTCTTATAAAGATAAAATTGTTTTGGCCAGTACGCGTGAACACAGTCAAATAAAAGCAATTGAAACAGGTGCTGCTCTTCTTGTTGTTTGCTTTGCTAAAAGACATGAAATAACTGACAGAGTTGTCGAACTTGCTAAAAAACACGGAACAGGAATAATTTATACAACACTAGACATCTTTTCAACTTCACAAATTATTACACAAGCTGTGCCAATAGAGCTGATTATGTCTAGCGATTTGGTTAAATTTGATGTAAGTGATACGTTAGAAGAAGCAAAATCTGTCATTAGTAAATCTAGGTATCGTAGTTATCCTGTCGTTGATAGTTACAATCGTGTGCTTGGATTTATTTCACGTTATCACCTTTGGAATCATGACCGTATTAAGTTAATTCTTTTAGATCACAATGAGGTTAACCAAAGTATTCCTGGTATTGAAGAAGCTAGAGTAATTGAAATCATAGACCACCATCGATTGGGTGATATTAAGAGTAATTCGCCAATAATGTTTAGAAATGAAGTTATTGGAAGCACCTCTTCAATTATTACAAAGATTTATCGTGAAAATAACATCACTCCTAGCAAAGAAATAGCAGGCCTGCTTCTGGGTGCCATTATTTCTGATACTATGAATTTTAACTCACCAACTTCTACACCAGAAGATCGAGAAATTGGTGCTTATTTAGAAAGCCTGCTTGATATAGATGTTCAAGAGTATGCTAATGCAATTTTTGAAGCAAGTGCAACACTTTCTAAAAAAACAATTGAAGAGGTTGTGTTAACTGATTTTAAAGAATTTATGATTGAAGGCTACAGTGTTGCGATTTCTCAAATAAACATTGTTGACTCAGATACCATTTTTGATATTAAAGATGAACTTATCAAATATTTAAATAGTCTATGCGAAAATCGTGCTTATGATATTGGCTTAGTAATGATTACAGATATTAAAGATAAAGGTTCATACATTGTTGTGGCTGGACCACAAAGTCATATATTTGAATATGCCTTTGAAGGTAAAAAAGAAATTATTAACGACCTATTATTTATTGAAGGTGTGTTATCTAGGAAAAAACAAATTATTCCAAACATCGCATCAGCGATAAATAAATTTAAAACCATATAATATTATAAAAGCGAAGAATCTATAATCCAGATCTTCGCTTTTAATTTTCCTTTAAATATTTGACCACTCGTTTATAATCTGGCATAAATGTTTTCACTAAATCATAAAATTTTGGTGAATGGTTAGCTTCAATAAAATGCATATATTCATGCAACATAACATAATGCAAACAATTTATTGGATAATGAATTAATTTTTGATTAATATAAATAATGTTTTTACAAACATAACAACTACCCCACTTGCCCTGCATTTTTTTCACTAAAATTGTTGGTGGTTTTAGATTATAACTATTTAATATTAAATCTAAATCTGGTCTAATTAAAACTATTTTAGCCATTAAAGTCTCATACAAATAAGTATTTATATCATTATCAATGACTATTTCACTAATAAGATAGCTTTTATTAAAAATTATTACGCTCTTACTATTTATTAGATTAGCTCTTTTTTCTGACAAACTATTAATTTTTTTTGATTTGCCAATTATCCACTGTTTATTAGTTTGTAAATAAAATTTTATACTTTCTAAATTTATGTGTTTTGGTTTTGAAATAAATATTTGATTGCCCACTTTAATTGTAACGTTTATATTTTTACGGTGTTTTTTTGATAAATGACAAAAATAAAGTTCATTTTCAATTAGTAAATCAAACTTAATCATTTTCACAATTTTTAAAACCAAGTTTTTTTAATAATGGCATATCTTCTGGTTGAAATTTAGCAAGTTTTAAAAGATCTGGTCGATATTTCATTGTCTTTTTAATTGAACTTTCTTTTCTAAACAGTTCAATGTTTTTATGATGACCACTTAATAATACTTCTGGCACACTAAAACCATCTATTTCTCGTGGTTGAGTATAATGTGCATGTTCTAAAAGATTATTTTCAAAAGATTCTAGCTGATGTGATTCTTCTCTAATCACTCCTGGAATAAGGCGAATAATTGAATCAGCAATAACCATTGACGCTAGCTCACCACCCGTTAATATGTAATCACCAATACTAACTACTTCATTTACATGGTTTAATATTCTTTCATCATAGCCTTCATAGTGGCCACAAATTAAAACTAAATGTTCAATTTTAGCTAATGATTTCACTTTATTTTGATTAAGTGTCAAACCAGCTGGACCTAGCATTACTACATGTGAATTGTTTTGGCGAATACTATTTAGGGCATCAATAATTGGCTGATACAACAATACCAAACCATGGCCACCACCATATGGAGGCTCATCGACGCGGTTGTGTTTATTAGTTGTAAACAGTCTAAAATCGACTATCTCGACTTCGACAAAGTCTTGCAAGATTGCCTTTTTAATAATTGATGTATTTAAAAAGCCTTCAAACATTTCTGGAAAGATTGAAAGAATTGATATTTTCATTAAAAACCCTCAATTAAATTTATATGAATACTCTTATTTTCTAAGTCAACACTTTCAACAAAAGCGTCAACATAAGGCAGCATGATTTCTCTATCTGCAAGTTTAATTTTTAAAATTGTTTGTGCCGGTTTTAAAACTTCAATAACTTTTCCAATTAATTCACCATTTGTATAAACATCTAAATCTTCTAATTGAAACAGATAAAAGCCTTTTTCTAAAGGTTGCATTTTATCTTTATCAAAAAAGATATCCATATTTTTAAACTGTTGTACCTCATTTATATCATTTAGATGATTTATTGTAATAAGCACCATGTTTTGGTGTTTTCTAAATGATGTAATTTCAACTTCTAAATTTTCATCTAAAAACACTTTATTGCCAACTTTAAAACGTTCTTCGACAAAATCAGAGTCACTTAAAACTTTTAGTTCCCCTTTAATGCCAAAGGTATTTACAATTCTTCCTACTTTTAATTTGCTCATTTTATTTCCTCCATAAAAAAAGATGCTCATGCACCTTTTTTCGACTCAAAATTAATAATAACTTTTTTATTTTCTAATCTAGATGCAATCATCATTGTTTGGCGTATCGAGTTAGCCATACTACCCTTACGACCAATTAATCGTGCAATATCACCATCTGCTGTTATGACATTAAGAAAGATAACTTTCTCATTTTTTGAAAGTCTTTGTTTAACTGAAACACTTTCCTTACTATCAACAATTGGAATAATTAAATCATATAAAGTTTTTTCTAATTTAGTCATTTTATTTCTTCTTGTTTGCTAATTTTTCTTCATGAAATTGTTTCATAACGCCTTGTGTTGACAAAATGTTACGTACAGTATCTGATGGTTGAGCACCTTGGTGTAACCAATTTAGAGCTGATTCTTTATTAATTTTTACACTTTTTTCTTCTAATTTAGGATCATAGTGACCTAATATTTCGATAAATCTACCATCTCTAGGTGATCTTGAGTCTGCTACAACTATTCTATAGAAAGGTTTTTTCTTAGAACCCATTCTTCTTAATCTTATTTTAACTGCCATAAATATTCCTCCTATTTCATTACTTAGAGATTATAGCATGATTACTATTTGTCTGTCAAGGCTTTTCCCTTAACAGTCATTTCGCCTTTTCTTGTAACTGAAAAGATACTGTCAATCTTCCTTAAATTAGTCATCAATAAGTTTAAATGAGCTAAGTCTCTCACATTTAAATTAGCGACGGTCATTACATTTATTTGATCTGGCATAACTTTAGAGTTGATTTCATTTAAACTAGCCTTGTATTGTGAAATTACGGTAACGATATCTGTTAGTAAATAATTTCTATTAGTTGATTGTATTCTTAAAATACTTTCATATTTGTACTCTTTATTATCTTCAATCCAATTACAAGAGATCAAGCGTTTTTTTGCATCAGCAATATTTGAACAGTTTTCTCGATGAATAGTAACTCCCTTGCCTTTTGTAATATAGCCCACGATTTCATCTCCATTAACTGGATAGCAACACTGGCCTAAATTAATCATCATTGAGTCTAATCCTTCAACTTCAACTCCATATTTTGAACTTGAAACATTTTCTTTTCTAGTTGAAACTTTTTTAAATTTTTCAGTATCTTCTAAGCCTTGACGACCTGATTTACTAAGTTTTTCAAGAACTCTAGATATCGATATTGATTTTGAACCAACTGCATAATAAAAGTCTTCAATTGAATTTAAACTAAATTGGGCAAGCACACTTGTTAGCTGTTTAGATGAAATACTGTCAAGGTCAATTTCTCTTTCAATTAATTCTTTACGATACAACATTTTACCTTTTTCAATGTATGGTTCGCGCTCATCACTTTCTTTTTTATTCAAAAAGCCTCTAATTCTTGATTTGGCTGTTGAAGTTTTAACAAAAGCTAACCAGTCTTGATTTGGTCCAACTGAATGCTTACTAGTCTTTATTTGAACAACGTCACCCGTTTTTAATTTAGTGTTAAGAGGCACTAAACTTCCGTTAACCTGCGCACCGACGGCCTTATGGCCGATTTCAGTGTGAATACGGTATGCAAAGTCAATTGGTGTAGCATCAACAGGTAAATCTATTACTCTTCCTTGTGGAGACATAACATAAACAGACGTATTGAAAATATCATCTTGCAAATGTTCCATAAAATCAGTTGCATCAATAATTTCTTTATCATCTTTTAAGTCAATTAAATCTCTAAACCAATGTAGTTTTTCTTCAATTTCAGCTTGTTCAGTCTTAGCGTTATAATTAGATCCTTCTTTATATCGCCAATGTGCAGCAACTCCATTTTCTGCAACATCATCCATTTTTTTAGTTCTAATTTGAATTTCAAAAATATTACCATTTTCACCAACAACTGTCGTATGTAAAGATTGATACATGTTAAATTTAGGCATTGCAATATAATCTTTTAAACGCCCTGGCACCGGTGTAAATCTTTGGTGAATATAACCTAAAGCTTCATAACATTGTAATTCAGTTTTAGTTATTACCCTAATTGCCAACAAATCTAAAATTTCATCAAACCTAATGTTTTTCTTTTTCATCTTTCGACTAATACTATATAAATGCTTTGACCTGCCAAAGATATCAAAAGTGCCAACACCTTGGTTATCAAGTAAGTTTTTCAAGTTAATGATCATCTTTTCAACATACAAGTCACGCTCATTACGCCTTGTTTCAACCATCTTAGCTATTTCATAGTAACCTTCTTTGTCTAAGTAAAAAAAACATAAATCTTCTAATTCTTTTTTAATTTCAAACATCCCAAGTCGATGAGCTATTGGTGCATAAACTTCTAGTGTTTCTTGAGCAATTCTTTTTTGCTTATCATCTTGCATATGCTCAAGGGTGCGCATATTATGAAGTCTATCTACTAATTTAATTAAAATTACGCGGATGTCATTAGCCATTGCAATAAAGATTTTTCTATGATTTTCTGCTTGATATTCTTTTAAGTCATTAAATTCCAAGTTACCAATTTTAGTAACACCTTGGACCAAATTGTAAATACTTTCACCAAATTCTGCAATAAACTCTTCTTTGCTAATATTTGTATCTTCAATTACATCATGTAAAAGGCCCGCTACAATTGTTTCTGGACCAACGTGTAGCGTTGCTAAAATGTAAGCTACTTGAACGACATGAATGACATAGGGTTCACCACTTTTACGATATTGACCAGCATGCATTTTCACCGCAAAATCATGGGCTTTTTTTATTGCTTCGATATCTTTATCGTTTGTAATGTACTGCTTAACTTCAAACATAATATCATCATATGTTTTATTATCATCATTTCTAATGTCACTCACCTCCTTCAGTGTCTTTTTAATTTAGTATTTAATTAAAGTTAAAATATCATGTTGTTTGATTAATTCTCTACCTTTTAAACCTTCAAGTTCAATTAAAAATGTACAACCAGCTATGACTCCACCTAAATCTTCAACTATTTTTATAGTTGCTTCAATTGTACCACCTGTAGCCAGTAAATCATCAACAATTAAAACTCTTTGGCCAGGCTTGATGCCATCTTTGTGCATATGTAACTCATTTTTACCATATTCTAAGTCATATGAGTAACTAATAGTTTCTCTTGGCAGTTTATTAGGTTTTCTAACTGGAACAAATCCAACCTTTAAATCTTTTGCTACAGGACAACCAAAAATAAAACCACGTGATTCAGGTCCTACAACCACATCTACATTTCTCTCTTTTGCAAAAGCCAACATTTGATCACAAGCGTAAGCAAATGCTTCTCCATTAGCCATTAAAGGCGTAATATCTCTAAATATAATTCCCTCTTCAGGAAAATTTTCAATTGATGCAATATGTTTTTTTAAATCCATTTTATTCCTCCTCTATTTTTTTGAAAATTATTATTATTAAGTGTTTTTAATAATAATTGCTTCCATTTTCTTTGATACTTCTTCAAAGCTGTCAGCACACTCTTCAAAACCATCATAAATCCTTGACCACACAATTAACTCTTTAACGTCAATAGCTTCAACGTGCAAGCGATGAGTTTCACTAATATAAATTTGATCAGCATCTAATTCTAATTGCTTGATCCGTTTTAATTTTGAAATTAATGCTTTAGAATTTTTATAATCTTTAAATTCTTCAGTTGCTTCTTGTAGGGCAAAGGCCGACTTAACAATTATATCAGAAAAAGCTAATGCCTGCGGCCTAATTTTTTTTACATTGAAAGCATATATTCGAATTAGTATGTCTTCAATAGCGTCTACGACATTATCAAGTTTATGATTTAAATCTACTATATCTTCTGCCGCAATAGGTGGTAAAAACTCCTTAAATAATTCAGCATCAATTGCATGTTTGTGCATGTCACAATTATTCTCAATTTCATGCATCGCAATTTGCTGTTCCGCTAAGTTATCGCGATCAAAATTCTTAATGATTTCATCTAAAAACACAGCAGCATCAACTGCAAAATTTGAAAATTGGTGAAAACCATTAAAATAGTCAAAACTTTTCTTTTTACTAAACATAAATTCCTCCTATGCAAATAACATAATAAATAATTTGGCCATAAAATAGCCAATCAAACCACAGCCAGGGAAAGTTAAAACCCAGGCTAAAATCATTTCAAAAACTAGTTTCCAATTTACCTTGTTAAAGCCATTACTTACACCAACCCCCATAATAGCAGTGGTTTTTGTATGAGTAGTACTAACTGGAATACCTAGTAGTGTTGTAATTAATAAAGCGCCTGCAGCTGCAGTATCAGCAGCAAACCCTTGATGAAGGTCTAGTGACACCATATCCATACCAACAGATTTGATAATTCTTAAACCACCTATTGAAGTTCCTAAAGCCATTGTCACTGAAGATAATAACATTAACCAAACTGGAATATGAAAAGTTTGAGTTTGTGCGTCACCACTAGCCAAAGCAACTCCTAATAAGAAAACACCCATAAACTTTTGGCCATCTTGAGCTCCATGCATAAATGCCATAGCTGCTCCGCCAGAAATTTGAGCCTTTTTAAAAAACTTGTTTGATCTAACTTTATTTCTACCTTTAAATATTAGTTCCACTGTTTTAACCATTACAAAACCAAAAATAAATCCTAATATCGTTGAAATAAATATTCCATAAACTACTTTAATCCACTCTGCTCCATTAATACCAGCAATACCACCTTGAAGCGCAATAGCCGCACCTGATAAACCAGCAATCAAGGCATGACTTTCACTAGTTGGTATACCAAAATACCAAGCAGCTGTCGCCCAAGAAACAATTGCAACCATAGCTGCACACAAAGCAATTAAAGATGTACTTGAATCATTACCAAAGTCTACCATGTTATAAATGGTTTGTGCAACTTCCGCTTGAAAAAGTGTCATTACAAAAACCCCTAAAAAATTGAAAATAGTAGCCATAATAATCGCTGATCTTGGACTCATGGCCCTAGTTGAGATTACTGTTGCTATTGCATTTGGCGCATCTGTCCATCCATTAACCAGGATAACTGCCAATATTAAAATCACAGTAATTAATAAGGCCGGATTGTTGAATAATTCAAATATAAAATTACTTAGGTTAGAAACATCCATCAAACCAACTCCAAATTCTCTATATTTATATTATACAGGATTTATCCACAACATAAAGGCTTTTCTCTAATATTGATGGATAATTGAAGACAAACTTACTTAAATAAGCAGCTTAGACAATCAAAGCATTAATATTAATATAAGACCTATATCAAAATAGCTATTTGCATTTAAAATCATATTAAAACACACATAACATTTACATCTTAATTTTTTATACATTATTGTATAAAAAAAACACAATTGCTTGTGTTTAAAGAGATTTTATATATCTAAGTCAAATAACAAGTTAGCGCCCTTACCTATTAGCATGTCGTTTGCCTTTTTGTGATAGCCCAGGCTAAAGTCTTTTGGACTGTGAGCATCAACACCGACAATAATTTTATTTCCCATTTCAATTGCTATATCCCAAAAATGTTGATTTGGATAATTACGACCATCTTTTATTCCAGCTAAATTATACTCTAAAATTATATCATTTTTTAGTGCTAATTCACATATTTTTTTAGATAAGTCTTTACAATTTTGATCCCATGCTGGATATGAGCACATAAATAAATCTGGATGTGCAAAAATGTCAAATTTATCAGACTCTAATAATGATTTAGCAGTTTCAAAATATTTCTCTAGAATATTTTTTTGACCAAAACGACCATAGTAACTATCTCTTTCAACTTTATTATAAAAATGATTACCTGCGATAGTAAAGTCAAGTGGATATTTATCTATTAAATGATCAACCCACTCAGTTCTATCAATAAAGTATTCAAATTCAAATGATAGAAATATTTCAATTTGATCCGCGTAAACATCTTTTAAGCGTAAGACTTCTTCTACATATTCATCAGTCTCAAATGGCGTCATTCGATGAGTCCACTCTTTGTCCTTTGGCGGTAATGGCATATGACCTGTAAATCCTAAGCGTTTATAGCCTGCCTTTATTGCCGCTAAAACGTAGTCCTCTTCAATTCCTTCTGCATGGTTGCATCTTTTTGTGTGTGTATGAAAATTATTCATTAAATCCTCCTAGTAATTAACTTTTATTAAGTATAGTCCATTAGGCTCAATATTAAATGGAGCTTTTTGGTAAGTATTTGTCTTTAATAGCTTCGATAAATCTTCTATTGAATACTTGTAAGCCCCAATATAAGTAATCATGCCAACGATCATTCTTACCATGTGCCTTAAAAAACTATCTCCTACAATTTTAAATATATATACATCTTCATTTTTAATAATTTCTATTTTACTAATTGTTCTTACTTGATTTCTTTTTTCACTTAATGGTGTAGTGTTAAATGCTTGAAAATTATGACTGCCTTCAAACATAGCGGCTGCCTTTAACATTAAGGCATAATCCAAGGGCTTGTTGTATTGAGTAATATAATCTTTTTTAAAAAGATCATAAGCACCTGTATTTAAATAGTAATGATACTCTTTACTAATTGCATCAAAACGTGCATGGAAATTATCATTAACTTGTTCAACTTTCAATATTTGAATATCATCAGGCAGTGCATTGTTTAAAGCATTTTTTAATCTTTTAACTGGTATATCAAAATCATTTTCAAAGTGAAACACTTGGCCTAAGGCGTGGACACCCCGATCAGTTCTACCACTAGCAACAATTTCAGTTGGTCTTTTATTTATTATACTAACCCGCTTATTTATTATCTCTTGTATTGTTTCTACTTTAGTTTTTGAACCATTTTGTACTTGCCATCCAAAATAGCGACTTCCGTCATACATAACTGTAACTTTAACTAACATTTATAACATCGACCAGACAATAAAGCCAGCTAAAATTGCTATACTTAGACCTAAGAGTAAATAATCTTGCACATTTATAACAAAAACCCGATAACGAGTTCTGCTTTCACCTGGAACATAGCCTCTAGCCTCCATTGCATCAGCTAACTCTTCAGCTCTTTGAAAACTTGAAGCAAACAAAGGAATTATCAGCGCTAGTATCGATGAAATTTTTTCTTTTAAACTACCCTCTTCAAAGTCAACACCTCGACTTGCTTGTGCCTTCATGATTCGATTTGCTTCATCAATTAAAGTTGGGATAAATCTTAAAGCAATAGAAATAATCATTGCGATTTCATGTGATGGAACTTTTAACACTCTTAGTGGAGCTAGTAAATCTTCTATTGCAACTGTTAAATCCATTGGCTTTGTTGAAACGGTTAAGATAGTCGTAATGCTAATCATTATTACTAACCTTACAAATATATAAAGTGTTTGTAAAATTGCGCCTTCATAAATCTTAACAAAACCTAAGTCTAACCAAAGATTTCCTGTTTTAACGACAAATATATTTATAATTAGCAAAAAAACCATCATAAACAACATTGCTCGCATTGATTTTACTATCATTTTAGGTGATATTTTAGAAACAAGTAAACCCAGTATTAAAAATATGCCAATTATTCCATAGCCTAAAAAACCAATATCGACAAAAACAGCGACAATTAATATAATCATAGAAATTAGTTTTATTCTAGGATCTCTTTTATGCATCCATGAATCTAAAGGTAAATACCTTCCAATAGTTATGTTCATTTCTTCACCTGCTTGCTGACAATATCGACTAGTTGTTCATTTGTTAAAACTGTTTCTAAACCTTTAAATCCAGCTGTAATTAACTTTTCACGTAGTTGAATTAACGATGGCATTTCAATTGCTAAATTACTCAAAAGATCTCTTTGATTAAAAAATTCAGCTACACTAAAGTGTCCTTTAACTTCACCTTCATCTAAAACAATAACTTCTTCACAATACTCTAAAACATGTTCCATATCGTGAGTTACAATTATTACTGTTTTGCCATCTTCTTTATTTAAACGACTAAACAATTGCATCATTTCATAGGCTCCTTGTGGATCTAGCCCCGCTGTTGGCTCATCTAAAACCAGTGTTTCTGATTCTAAAGCTAAAATACCCGCAATTGCTACCCTTCTTTTTTGTCCACCAGAAAGATCTAAAGGTGATCTTTCAAAGTATTCTTCATCGATATTAACGATTTCTAAATATTTTTTCGCCAATTTAAGTGCTTCTTTTTCACTTGCACCAAAATTTCGTGGTCCAAAGGCAACATCTTTTAAGATGGTTTCTTCAAATAATTGATATTCAGGAAACTGAAATACTAAACCAACATTTTTTCTTAATTGTTTCAAGCCTTTTGGCTTAACATTAGAAGTGATTTCTTTGCCACTAATTGTTAGTTTACCAACAGTTGGTAGCAAAAGTGCATTAAAGTGTTGAACCAATGTTGTTTTTCCACTACCCGTAGCTCCAACAATGGCAACAATTTTATTAGATTCAATTTCGACATTAACATTTTTTAAAGCTTGGTGTTCAAAAGGAGTGTTATGGTTATAAATATAACTAAGGTTTTCTACTTTAATTGACATATTTGTTTAACCAATCCTTCCATTTTTATTTCTGGTTTTAAATCGATGTTTTTATCTAAAAAAAGTTGTTGAATTTTAATTGCAAATGGAACATCAAGGCTAATAGCTATTAGCTCATCTTTTCTAATTAAAACATCTTCAGGTTTTCCTGACATCGCGATTTCTCCGTCATTTAAGACATAAACAAAATCACTTTCAACCACCTCTTCAATATCATGGGTAATAGATATGACTGTGATTTGGTTTACCCGGTGAATATCTTTTATTAATTGTTTGATTTCACGTTTTCCACGTGGATCTAGCATACTTGTCGCCTCATCAAAAACAATAATATCTGGAGACATAGCTAAAACACCAGCAATGGCTACACGCTGTTTTTGACCTCCAGAAAGTTTTTCTGGTTCTCGCTCCAAGTATTCAACCATTCCAACGTCTTGAGCAAAGCGATTGATAATTGCATCCATTTTTTCTTGAGCTACTTGAGAATTTTCAAGTCCAAAAGCAATATCATCTCTTACTGTTGAGCCAATAAATTGATTATCAGGATTTTGAAATACCGTTCCGACTTTTCTTCTGATTTTTCGAATGTTTTCTTCATTCATTGCTAAACCATCAATTAAAATTTCGCCTGCATCTTTTTCTAATAATCCAACAATCAATTTAGCAATTGTTGATTTTCCACTTCCGTTATGGCCGACTAAAGTCGTATAACTACCTTTTTCTATATTTAAGGAAACATTTTTAATAACTTCTTGTCCCTTTTGATAGGAAAAAGAAAGATTCTTTAATTCAACATGTTTCATAACTTCACCTTCTCGCCGATATATTATACTATGTTAAGGCTAATAACTCAATTGAACCTATCAAATGTACTTGAATTGTATTTTATATCGTGTATAATAGGTTATGCACCAAAAAGTAACAAACGAATTAAGTTAACTTTACTAAAAGTTGAAAGAATTAAACATTAGTTTGACACTTCAAAATTAATATGGTATATTAATTAGGCGTCAAAAGATG
>LFRM01231741.1_pt2 | contig 29416 bp, 25 predicted proteins | sample 618341 | NCBI WGS metagenome assembly LFRM01 (sample SAMN03654438, study PRJNA283298) | anaerobic digester metagenome | isolation source: pool of bioreactors CSTR01a, CSTR02a, and CSTR03a thermophilic anaerobic... | place: Denmark: Kgs. Lyngby | collected 2014-05-21 | reverse complement strand
GTAAAAAAAGGATACAGCCTTTTTTTGGACCTCAAACTGCACGACATACCAAATACAGTTGCTTCCGCTGTAGAACCTCTTTCCGAGATGGGACTATGGGCTTTGACCCTGCATACATCGGGTGGATATGAAATGATGTCGCGAGCTGTAGCCATGAGAGATAGAAAAGGAAGCACTATGAATTTATTTGGTATTACCGTACTAACAAGTCTGGGTGGAAACCTTTGGAGTGAAGTGCATCCGGGATCTGATCTGGACACCTCTCTGGAAGCGCGTGCCTTGGTAGCTGAGAGAGCAGGGCTAGATGGTATAGTATGTTCGCCGCTCGATCTTTCGATTCTGAACGGCAAGGCTGGTAAACTGGCTAGAGTGGTTCCCGGAATAAGGAGAACGATGGCGTTGACAGAGGATCAGACCAGGGTGGCAACGGCAGTGGAAGCTGCAGCCGGCGGAGCTTCATATATTGTAGTCGGAAGACCGATTCTTGAAGCAGACGATCCAATTAAAGAAGTCAAAAGTATACTTAAAGAGCTGTCAGAGGTGAAATAATGGATAAAAATAATGTTATGGCTAATGATGAAACAGTGGCTGCCAGAATCAGAGGAATGATGAAAGAGAGCGGTGCCCACCTAGAAGGTCACTTCAAACTGACCTCAGGACTTCACAGCGGAAATTATATTCAATGCGCGTTAATGCTCCGTTACCCTGAATTTGCCGCTTATGCAGGAGAAAAACTGGCTGAAAGATTGGCTCCTGCAAAACCGGAGATCATCCTTTCCCCGGCTCTTGGCGGACTCATAATAGGGCATGAAGTCGCTAGAGCCCTAGGAGTGCCATTCATATTCTGCGAAAGGCAGGATGGAATCATGAAGCTCCGCCGGTTCCCGCACCCAGGAAACTTGCGCTTTGCGCTTATCGAAGATGTCATAACAACGGGTAAATCATCGCGTGAGACAGCTCAGATTCTAGTGGAAGGTGGTGCGGACTGGGTAGCATCAGCTTCTATAATTGATAGAAGGTCTGAAAATACCATGGATGAGTGGGACCTCATATCTCTTTGGAAGCTTAGCTTTCCGCTTTACGAAGAGGACAGCTGCCCACTTTGCAAAGAAGGTCAGCCTCTTGTGAAACCGGGTAGCCGAAAAGACTGATGCCGGTGATTCTACTACAAAACATTATAAGAAAAATTACATTCACCGCCTTTGCACTGCTCTTGTTCTTTTTGAATCCGACAGAAGCGATAGCGGCAAATTTTGCCGTTACATCGCCGTGGATAGGCTTCATCGCCTCTTTCATTGCCGGAGATACTGTAAATGTCCGTTACCTTTCTACCTGGGATTCCAACGGGAATGTGGTCAAAACATCTTCTCCGAGGTCAGGCGAGATAATTATCGCTATTGATGCAAAAGATGCGGAAAACTTTAAAATTAAAAAAAACAAAGACCTGAGATTTTTGTACGATGAACTGCGCATGACAAAAGAACAATTTTACAGCGCATGCTTCGACCCTGCCATGCTGCCTTTTATCGCACAGAGCGTCATGAAAATCATGTCAGAAGAGGACAAGGCACGATACACTTATTTCCAGAGACGGCTTGCAGAATTCCAGTCAAAAATAGAAAGTACCATAGATAGCGGAAGACATCTTCTTGAAAACACCAAAATACTTGACATAACAGGAGCAGAAGGGACGTTGCTCCGTTCCTCGCTTGCAGGTGCAATCAGACCTCCTGGAACAGTATGGGAGGGATGGAAAAAAGGAGACACGAGGGCTCTCAAGGCAGCACTAGACGAAGCCCAAAGAAGGAACTGGCTCATCCTTATGGACCCGTGGACCCCTGAAGTAATAAGGCTGGAAGCTGTCCGTTATGAATACAGATTGACTCTGGCGCCTCCTTCAAAAGATCAGGATTATTTTGTTTTTTTACATGAAATATTTCTTGCGATATGGAATAAAACAAAAAACGTAAAGACTAAATGAATATATAGGCTGTAAAATATGACGGAGTGATTCGGCATATCTATTTTTTTGATATTATTCAAGGAATGAGGTCTAACCATGTCAGACATAAAATATTATATAAAATTACTTTCTGTGGCTGTACTCTTGCTATTTTGCTCTTCTAATACCACCCTCTTCGCCGCTCCTGTTGAGGGGACAATGTCAGCCGATACTATAAATTACAACGTAAACACTAAAAAAATATCTGCAGTTGGAAATGTCATAATAAAACGTGCAGGAGCAATACTTTGGGGAGATAAGGGAGAAGGCAATATGGAAGCTTCCGAATTCACACTTCAAGGGAACGTGAAGGGAACTTTCCCCGCAGAAAACACCGACCTTACCTCTGATAACGTTAAATGGACAGGCTCGAAAACTCCTGGCAGTGACGGTATTGCTGAGGCAACAGGCAAGGTACATCTGACAAGAGGAACAAAAGAGAAGATAGATGCAGATTATGTCCTATGGGAACTTGGCACAAAAAACTACACCGCCAAAGGAAACGTAGACGTTAAAACTGAAAATAATATTCTGATTGCAGATGAAGCAGAACAGATTAACGATAAATTTCGCGGCAAAAATGTTAAAAGGTATGAGGATATCAAACAGAAACTTGTCGTAAGTGCAAATTCTGTTGACGGGACTACTGTCAATGAAGAAGTCAGTGAACTTCTCGCAGTCGGTAATGTGGTCATGGACTTTGTTGACAAGGAAGGCTTAAAAAGCAAAGTAACAGGAGAAAAGGGAGTATATTCCAAGGCCAAGGCTACATTTGTCATATCAGGAAACGCAAGAGCTGTTCGCAGTGACGGGAAAACAGTGTCGGCTGATTCGATCGTAGTACATGAAGATACTAACAACATAGAGGCCGTAGGCAATTCAAAGATAACCTTCGTTACGAATGAAAAAAAGGATAAAAAAGAAGAGAAGCCAAAAGGCGGGGAATGACCAATGGCAACCACCGAAAGGTCGAAGTTTGAGATACTCAAGGCGGAACATCTTGTCAAGACTTACAACAAACGAAGAGTAGTCGACGATGTTTCGATCCAGATAAAAAAAGGCGAAATAGTTGGACTCCTGGGGCCAAATGGAGCGGGTAAAAGTACCACTTTTTACATGATGATAGGAAGAATCATGCCGGAGTCTGGGAGAGTATTTAATGGAGAAAAGGACATAACAGCTCTTCCAATGTATGAAAGAGCAAGGACAGGACTTGGCTACCTTCCTCAGGAAGCATCGGTGTTCAGAAGGTTGACTGTCAGGCAAAACCTTGAGCTGGTCCTTGAAGAAGCGGGAATAGGCAAGGAAGAACGTGAAGCAAAAATTAACACTTTGCTACAAAATTATGGACTTAAACAAATAGAAAACATACTTGGAGTATCGCTTTCGGGCGGTGAGAGGCGACGTGTCGAAATAGCCAGATGTCTTGCCCTTGACCCCTCATTTATACTTCTTGACGAACCTTTCAGCGGGATCGATCCTATAGCTGTAGCTGATCTCCAGATAATAATAAGACAGCTGAAAGAAAGAGACTATGGCATACTTCTTACAGACCACAACGTAAGAGAGACCCTTTCAATAACTGATAGAGCTTACCTTATACACCAGGGTAAAGTATTTCTTGAGGGTGTCCCAGAGGATATTGCTAAGAATGAAGAGGCAAAAAAATTCTACCTTGGTGCGGATTTTACCTGGTAAAGGGTAACCTTCTCATATGAGCCGGAGCGATAACCTCTCAGGCATGGTAAGACATGCGATAAGGATGATGGTTGGTACCCTTGCCAGCCGGATACTGGGGCTTGTCAGAGAGATGCTGACCGCAGCTCTTTTCGGCGCTACCCGCCAACTTGACGCATTCTATGTTGCCTACACAATAGCCAATCTCGCACGGCAGCTTCTCGCTGAAGGCGCACTTTCAGCTTCATTTGTCCCTGTTTTTTCAAGGACTTTGGAGAACAAAGGTAAAGAGTCGGCTCGGAGTCTTGCCAGACAGGCTCTTTCTGTTTTACTTCTTGGAGGATCTCTTGTAGTAGTATTAGGGATTATTTTTGCGCCACTCTTTGTAAACGTAATGGCCCCCGGGTTTGCGGCAGAAGAGAGGCAACTGGCAATATCCCTCACAAGGATTATGTTCCCCTTCCTTCTTTTTGTCTCGGTAGGAGCTCTGGCGATGGGTGTGCTTAACAGCATGGGCTCATTTTTTATACCGGCAGTTGCCCCCGCACTGAGCAACATAGCTTACATCTTATTCTTACTCGCTACGATGAAAAACCTAACTATATGGAATCTCTCTATAGCGGTCTTGCTTGGAGGTGCTTGCCATATGGTCTTTCAATGGTATTGGTCTGGCAAGATGGGTATAGTTCTCTCACCGGCTGTTCCAAAAAGAGACAACACAGAGCTAAAAAGTATGATGTACCTCTTTTTTCCTTATGCGGCAGGACTCTCTCTAAATCAGATAAATCCAGTAATAAGCAGGATGTTCGGTTCTTTCCTCGTTGGAGGCTCAATCTCTGTTCTTACATATGCGGACAGGGTACTTCAGCTTCCGCTGGGGCTTTTTGTAATCGCCATATCGCAGGCTGTCCTTCCCATGCTTTCACGACAGGATCCAAACGACAGAATTGGTTTCAGAGATTTTATAAGGGATGCTCTGAGGTTTAACCTTTTTGTAATACTGCCTGTATCTGTGGGACTCTTTGTCCTCTCCCAAGAAATTGTTCATATCCTTTTTTATAGAGGCGCTTTTACTGTCTGGGCCTGGCATGCCACTGGTACCGCTCTTGCAATATACGGTTTGGGGCTCCCGGGAATGGCAAGCAGCACAGTCATATTAAGGGCAATGTATGCGAGAAGGATGCCTAAGGGTGCAGTAGGCGTAACAATTGTGACTGTAGCTGCTAACCTTGCCGCATGTGCTTTGCTTATGCCGATTTTTGAATACGCAGGTCTTGCCGGTGCAACTGCTGTTGCATTTACATGTTCAAGTTTGTATGGAGGATGGGCTCTTTCCAGGAATCTTAAAGAAAACCTTGGAGTTTTTAGATTAAAGTGGCTGGCAAAAATACTTTCCTCAACATTGCTGATGCTGGCAACCCTAATTGGGCTTAAAATGATTATGCCATATCCGGTTTCTAACACCGTTGGCCTCAGGGCTCTCTGGCTGATCGGAATGATCTTGGCAGGGATAGCTCTATATTCTGTATGTACCATCCTTTTATCCTGCTCAGAGTGGCAATGGATAAAAGATGCACTAAAGCAAAAAAAGAAAACAACTGATTGATGTCATTATTTATAAATGACGGGTCGGCAAAACCGATCTGACATGAAAGAGATTTGCTGTAGGAGGCGAAACAGTGAAAAAAGTTCAGGTGTTATTTTCTCTTTTAACATTTTCTTTCATCCTGTTGATTTCACTCACATGTCCATTATCGGCGGCTGATAAAACTGAGATGGATAAGCTGTTGAGTGAAAGACAGATAGACTGTTGGGTGGAAGGAGAGGCTTTTGGAGACCTTATACTTGGCGCACGAGGAAGCATCCAGTTTATATACCTAGATGCAAAACTATCAAAGGCCATCGCAGAAAAATCCGACCTTGCTTCATGGGTAGATGACCTAAACCAGTACTACGGATCCACCGAGACCAGGAAAAAAATCCTATTCATTGCAAATCTTGAATCCAACAAGCCATGGACTGTAGAGGAAGAAAAGATAAGTGTAGGAGGCTACCATCTTACAAAAAAAGATGTCATATCATCAAGCTGGAAAAATCCTTTTGGGACTGTAGATGCAGGAACCAACTGGCAATTTGCCTTTGTAGTACCTAAGGAATTTGTCAAACCTGGAAAAGAGATATTGGTGGGTTACGGTGATGATTTGACTAAATGGAGAGTGCCCAAATAGATGAACAAATATAAATGCAGCTTTTGCAGATGAAACGGAACCGATCCGACCTTATTACTCTCGGTATAGAGACGAGTTGCGATGATACTGCTCTTGCTATCCTTAGGGGCAAAGGTGTTGTTTTGTCGTCTTTGATTTCAAGTCAAATAAAGTCTCACTCTATGTATGGAGGAGTTGTTCCAGAACTGGCGTCAAGAATGCACCAAGAGGCAATAATACCTCTTCTCGAAAAGGTTTTGAGAGATTCAGGAATAACCGAGCCTTCAAAAGAAATAGACCTGATAGCTGTTACAGCTGGTCCCGGGCTCATGGGTTCCCTTCTTGTCGGAGTTATGACAGCCAAAGCTCTCTCTCAAGCATGGAAGATACCCATAATAGGTGTCAATCATCTTGAGGGACATATATTTGCCAACGTTGCCGCCAATAAAGATTTAAGCCCCCCATTTATATCCGCGATTGTTTCAGGAGGACACACTGAGATAGTAGATGTCAAAAAATTAGGTGAATACGAATTGTTAGGTTCAACTAGAGACGATGCGGCGGGTGAGGCCTATGATAAAATTGCAAAAATGCTTGGACTTGGCTATCCGGGTGGTCCTGTGATTGACAAGCTTGCATCAAAAGGGGACCCTGTCGCCTTTGATTTGCCGAAGCCATTGTCATCAAGTAGAAAAGTAGAATTCAGTTTTAGTGGGCTTAAGACCGCTACTGCCAATATGATCCGCAACTCTGAAAAAAACAACATTTCATTTAGAAAAGAAGATCTCTGCGCATCTTTCCAAAAAGCTGTTATAGAATCGCTCGTATGCAAAATAAAACTTGCTATGAACAACACCGGATCAAAGAAACTTACCCTTTCAGGCGGGGTAGCCGCCAACTCAGGACTGCGCGGAAGACTAAAAGAAATGGCGTTTGAAGAAAGATGGGAACTATTCCTCCCTCCTATTGAGATGTGTACTGATAATGCCGTAATGATTGCATCTGCAGGATACGATTCTTACCTCAGAGGAAACATATCAGACCTTTCGCTCTCTCCCGATCCTTCTTGGGAAATCTGGTAATCACACGATTATTACCAGATGAAAATCGCATATTTGCTTGAAACTCTTGACAGATTGTTCCCTAAAAACGCCTCTGAAGAAAATCACAACATTAGATTTTTAGCCACCAAAGGCTGATAAGTCTTAAGTAATGTATGTTTTACCTGCGCAAACTACGTAAGATTCAGAAAAGCCAAGGTATGTTTAAAAACAAAAGCAAACAAGAGATAAATAAAGATAGCTGCCCATAATGACGAACATACCTTGCTGATAACATTTGAGAAAAAACCTCTCTCTTATTAAACTTTGAATCGAAAAGGAGTTAGCACTCGTTCAACGTGAGTGCTAACATCAAATAACAAAAATATTTACAGGAGGGGTCATTTTATGAAACTTAAGCCACTTGGAGACAGAATAGTTGTCAAAGCCGCACCGCATGAAGAGAAAACAAAGGGAGGACTTGTTCTTCCGGAGACAGTGAAAGAAAAGCCGGTCGAAGGTATTGTTGTTGCTGTTGGAGAAGGTAAGGTCCTTGAGAACGGCAAGCGCCAGCCTATGGATGTTAAGGTTAAAGACAAAATCATATACAGCAAATATTCCGGTACAGAAGTTAAGCTTGACGGTGAGGAATTCCTCATCATTAGCGAAAGAGACGTACTTGCTGTAGTAACGAAGTAGCAAAAGTAAATAAATATAAATTTCTGGGAGGAATATCATTATGGCAAAAATGTTACTTTTTAAAGAAGAAGCCCGTCGCGCTATGGAGCGCGGAATGAATAAAGTCACTGACACAGTTGGAATTACACTTGGTCCCAAAGGACGCAACGTTGTTCTTGACAAGAAATATGGTTCTCCGACTATTACCAACGACGGTGTTACCATTGCAAAGGAATTTGAACTCGAAGACCCATTTGAAAATATGGGAGCACAGCTCATTAAAGAAGTTGCTTCAAAGACCAACGATGTAGCAGGAGATGGTACTACAACAGCTACAGTCCTTGCACGTGCAATGGTTCGTGAAGGAATAAAGAACGTCGCTGCCGGAGCCAACGGAATGATTATCCGCAAGGGTGTCGAGAGAGCAACTGAGATAGTTGTTGAACAGCTTAAGAAGCAGGCAGTCAAAGTAAAAGAGCACAGCATGATAGCTCAGGTCGCTTCTATCTCCGCAAACGACAAAGCCATAGGTGAACTTATCGCCGAAGCAATGGGCAAGGTAGGCGAAGAGGGTGTCATCACTGTCGAAGACAGCAAGAGCTTTGGAACAACACTTGAGACAGTAGAAGGTCTTCAGTTCGATAAGGGCTACATCAGCCCCTACATGATTACTAATCCCGATCGCATGGAAGCCATTCTTGAAGAAGCCAATATACTGGTTGTAGATGGCAAGATTAGCAATGTTAAAGACATGCTTCCCGTTCTTGAGAAAATAGTCCAGCTTGGCAAGCCCCTCCTCATTATTGCAGAGGATATTGAAGGCGAAGCACTTGCTACACTTGTAGTCAACAAACTCCGTGGTATTCTCCAGGTAGTAGCAGTGAAAGCCCCCGGATTTGGCGACCGCAGGAAGGCGATGCTTCAGGATATCGCTATTGTAACAGGCGCTACAGTTGTCAGCGAAGAAGTGGGAATGAAACTTGAAAACGTTGATACAACTGTTCTTGGCGGAGCCAAAAAAATAAAGGTGACTAAGGAAGACACAACCATAGTCGAAGGAAAAGGCAACTCTAAGGATATCAAGGATCGCGCCGGCCAGATAAAGAAAGAGCTTGCGGATTCAACATCCGAGTACGACAAAGAAAAACTGCAGGAACGTCTCGCCAAGATAGTCGGCGGAGTTGCAGTGATTCAGGTCGGAGCAGCAACAGAGACCGAACAAAAAGAACTCAAGCACCGTATCGAAGATGCACTCAATTCTACACGTGCAGCAGTGGAAGAGGGTATCGTAGCAGGCGGTGGAGTAGCTCTCGTAGAGTGCACCAAGGAACTTGACAAGGAGATCGAAAAATTCGAGGGAGATTTCAAAACCGGAGCTATGATAGTCCGTAAGGCGCTTTCAGAACCTCTCCATTTGATCGCTTCCAATGCAGGCCTCCAGGGCGATGTCATCATTGAAAAAGTGAAGACGCTAAAGGTTGGACAGGGCCTCGATGTGACAACAGGCGACTATGTGGACATGATAAAGGCCGGTATCATTGACCCTGTCAAGGTTACACGCTCTGCTTTGCAGAATGCTGCGTCAATCGCTGCCATGATCCTCACAACAGACGCGCTGATAGCCGACAAACCGGAAAAGAAAGACTCCATGGGCGGCATGGGCGGAATGGAAGGCATGGGCGGCATGGGTGGAATGGGCGGTATGGACTACTAATACCGAAATACATTTAAAGATAACTTCAAAAGCAGGCGGGATTTTTCCGCCTGCTTTTTTGTATCTTTCCCACCGCCTTTCCCTCACTGCTGCGGCAAGAAACTTGCCGCGTGAAACTGCCAGGTGGAACATCTGGCGTGAAGCTGCAACGTGTTAAATGTCGGGGAAATCAGTTGGTAGTCAATTGCGAATCAATTGGTATGAATCGATCAAATGACTGCTAGGGGCAGCGGGCCGTCCCCTCATCGTATCCCCGGTATGTCGTCGAGCCGGGGGCCAGGTCTTTTTTCTGATTCTAACTCAGGTGAAAACAACAGACCTAGATTCCCGATCTCGAAACGCACTCGAAATAGCGCGGATACTGCAGTTATTTTATATATTCACCTTACGGTAAACGGCGTCCTTCTGATCAAGTGCATACGGGAAAGACGGTGAGAGAGGATTTCTTGTTGTGTTTGGTTGCCCTTCCCAATCGATTCCCCATTGACTGCCAACCGATTTGCTATCGACTCCCGTGGCACGTTTCTTGCCGCAGTTTTTATATAAATTAGAGAGTAGAAATAGAGGCTCATTTATGTCATACTTACTCGTGCACGAAAAGCATGTCGTTGTGAAAGGATATGGTTTTACATGAAAAATAAAGATAATAAGATTTTAATATTAGACTGCGGTTCGCAGTACACACAGCTTATTGCCAGGAGGGTGAGAGAGCTGGGGGTTTTCAGCGAAATACTTTACTGGAATTCTCCTTTAGACAAAATCATAGAATCTTCTCCATCAGGAATAATAATTTCCGGCGGCCCCAGAAGTGTTCTTGACAGCGATGCGCCTTCTGTACCTATGCATGTTCTTGATTCTAATATTCCTATTCTGGGGATATGTTATGGAATGCAACTCATAGCACACCAGCTTGGAGGAAAAGTAGGGCACGGTAAATCTGCTGAGTATGGAAGAGCAAAAGTCTCCATCTCATCGGCCGGAAGTCTTTTTGAGAGGATCAAAGATGAAAAGACCCTCGAAGTATGGATGAGCCACTGGGATCAGGTCACAGAGCTTCCGCAAAGTTTTTCTGCAACAGGATGGAGCGAGAACGGTTCGATTGCGTCATTTGAATCTTCTGATGGCAAAATAAGCGCTCTTCAGTTTCACCCAGAAGTCGTTCAAACAACTAAAGGAATAGATATCCTTTCAACCTTTATTTTTGATATATGTGGATGCACTGCAGACTGGACCCTCGGATCAAAATGGGTAGAGCGAGAAATAGATAAAATCAAAGTAAAAACAGGAACAGGCAGAGTAATCTGCGGTCTTTCCGGCGGCGTAGACTCTACAGTCTCCGCGGTCCTCACATCAAAAGCAGTGGGCGATAAGCTTTACTGTATTTTTGTCGACCATGGATTGTTAAGAAAGAACGAAGCCGACCAGGTAATGGAGACATATCGTTCCCTCAATCTCAATGTCCGCAGAGTGAACGCTGAGGAGAGATTCTTGTCAGCTCTTGCCGGCGTAACAGACCCTGAGAAGAAAAGAAAGATAATAGGAGAGCTTTTTATACGTGTTTTTGAAGAAGAAGCCCGTAGGCTTGGTGGCTCAGACTGGCTGCTCCAGGGAACCATATATCCTGATGTTGTAGAAAGCGGGCATGGCGGAGGAAACCTCATCAAAAGCCATCATAACGTAGGGGGTCTCCCCGATGATATGAAAATGCAGCTTTTGGAACCACTTCGGGATCTTTTCAAGGATGAAGTCAGAAAAGTCGGAAAGGCACTTGGCATAGAGCCACATTTCTTAGAGAGGCATCCTTTTCCGGGGCCGGGCCTTGCAGTCAGATGCTTAGGCGAGCTTAAAAAAGAACGTCTCGATGCGCTGAGAGAAGCTGACGCAATATTCATAGAGGAAATCAGGAATTTCGGGCTTTACAATAGTATCTGGCAGGCATTTTGCGCTCTTCTTCCGGTGCGAAGCGTTGGAGTAGTAGGAGATGTCAGGAGTTATGGCGAGACAGCGGTTCTCAGGGCGGTATCGTCGCTCGACGCAATGACCGCAGAGTGGGTACATCTTCCTTATGAACTTCTGGAGGTTGTCAGCAGAAGGATATGCAACGAAGTTCCGGATATCAGCAGGGTTGTGCTTGATATAACCGGAAAGCCTCCTGCAACGATTGAGTGGGAATAATAATTTTGAGCTGTTACTGAAATTATTTGAAGTGCAAGGGTGAAATTTGAAGGTTACTATGATCATCATAGACTACTTGTCAGGTACGGCGCTCTTTTCTATGTCTGCCGTTTAAATAATCAAACTGTGAAATGTTCAGTTTAACCAGTTGGCCGATTGATAGTATAATTACCCTCAGTTACGAAATATTTGATGTGAGAAGATATCTCGTGAATTTTTTTTAAGATTGCTTGTTACATGATTGGGGGTAGGGGTATTGTTGAATAATCGTTACCTTAGGTTGACTAATAAATTAAAGGATAGCATAGTACCCTTTGCACTTTTGCTAGTTTTCTTTTTTTTCCTCTCATGGCTTATAGTTTCTCCGCTTGGTCGACCTCTCCTCTGGTCTGTGCTACTCTCTTACTTTGCATATCCTCTTTATAGATTTCTCTTCAGGAACTTTTTTGCAGGTAGACTTACAAATATAGCAGCAGGAATAACTACCCTTGCCATAGTAGTATTTATGGCTATTCCTATGCTTTTCTTCGGACTTTTTTTGGTCAAAGAGTTTTTGAAAGTCTACGAGGCCGTTATTCAAAGCGGTGTCCTCTCAGGGTCTTATGGTGAAATATTGGAAAAACTGAACAAAGTGCCTCTTTTAGGTCCGCTTTTGTACAATCTTAACTCCGTAAGTGGTATCCCAGTTTTTGAATCAATCATAGGCAGCAGTTTGAACTGGTTCACAGGTTTTGTTAGGATACTTTCAAGGGAGATACTGGGCAACGCTTTCAAGGTTTTTTATCTGCTGGCGGTAGTTACTGTATCCTCGTTCTTTTTTGTCAGAGACGGCCACCTGATACTCCAGTATGTGAAAGACATAATGCCTCTTCCTGATTCAGTGAAAGAGGACATAGTGGATAGATCGGCCAAGATGCTGAGGGCGGTCGTCTACGGAATAGTTGCAACAGCAGCAGTGCAGGGCACACTTGGGGGACTTGGATGGTGGTTTGTAGGACTGGGGCATCCGGTACTCTTTGGCTTTTTCATGTTCGTAACTGGAATGATACCTTTTGTCGGCACGCCGGTAATATGGGTGCCGGGCGCCTTGACCCTTTTTATAAACGGAAATTATACCGGCGGCATGCTCCTGCTTATATGGGGTGTAGGTGTTGTAAGCATGATTGATAATTTCATAAGACCTATTTTTATTTCCGGAGAGAGTAAAATACATATGCTGGTGATATTTGTAGGTATTTTTGGAGGTCTCCTCAACTGGGGTTTTCTCGGCCTTTTCATTGGGCCGCTTATACTTTCTCTTGCGATTTTCCTGCTTGACCTTTATAGAGCTATTGTTTCAGAGAAATACAAAGTCGACTGACTGTACTGATCCATTGGAGGTTATACAATGACCATGATAGTAGCTGTTTCCGGCAATAAAAACAGCGGCAAGACAACTTTGTGCAGGAAACTTCTTCAAGAACTTGAAGAACTGGGAATAAGGACCGGCTACATAAAAAGAACGTCAGAGGAAGTCCTTCCTGAGAAAGGGACAGATACAGAGCTGGTTGCTAATATGGGCATAGGAGCGGTGCTTTGGGGCAGAGACGGTCTTCGACACGAGCTTTCTCCACAGAAAGAGACAACGCCGCAGTATATAGTTTCTAAATACTTCCCTGATTCTGAACTGCTTATACTTGAAGGCGGAAAGAATCTTAGTTTACCTAAGATATGGGTTAGAACTGAGGGAGAAAAGAGCCCTCAGTATCCAGGAATATTCATGGTTTATGACCGTTTTGGAAATAGAGAGGGCAAGCAAGTGTATTGCAGTGGCGAAGAAAAAGAGATCGCACTTCGCCTTTCTGCTTTAGTCAGAGGCAAAGCCTACCGTAGCTCACAAATATATTTTGGAGACACGCCACTTCCGATGAAAGATTTTATTGCCGACTTCATTCGGGGCAGCATCTTAGGAATGCTTGCTTCGCTAAAAGGCGGAGGTAATCTTGGAAAATCTGTCAGAATATATTTGGACGGAAACCCTGAAAACAAAAAATAACTNNCATTATTTATGCCATGGCTAAAATCTAAATCAACGAGATTTAAAACGATAAGAAAAGGTTAAAAAAGGAACAAAGTTTTTTTAAAGGTTGTAAGTTAAATTGAAAGTAGATATAATGACAAATTGGGTCAGCTAAAAGCTGATAAAAAACACAACCTTCAAGGGGGTAGCTTTTCCAATGGAAATTTTGCAAATTTTAGGTGTCATAGGAGGTATAGCTGTTGTTGCACTTCTTTACGCAGCCTATGCTTCTAGTAAAATCAATGCATTCAAAGTTGATCATGATAGGATAAATGAGCTTTCCGGCATTATTCAGAGCGGTGCTATGACCTTTCTCTACAGAGAGTACAAAGCCCTTGCTCCTTTTGTCATAATAGTTGCAGCTCTTCTCGCGTGGAAAATAGGTGTTCCCAGTGCGATTTGCTTTGTATCAGGAGCGCTCTGCAGCGGTTTAACGGGATACGTAGGGATGAAAGTGGCGACAAAGGCGAATGGGAAAACAGCTTTTGCAGCGATGAAAGGCATGAACGGAGCACTTGCCATAGCCTTTACCGGTGGAAGTGTAATGGGGATGACTGTCGTTGGAGTAGGGCTTCTGGGCGTTGTTGGTATGTTTGTTATCTTTGGAGATCCCAGCACAATCACGTCCTTCGGTTTCGGAGCCAGTTTAATCGCACTTTTTGCACGTGTTGGTGGAGGTATTTTTACCAAGGCTGCTGACGTAGGAGCTGACCTTGTTGGTAAGGTAGAAGCAGGAATTCCGGAAGATGACCCCCGAAACCCCGCAGTCATAGCTGACAATGTTGGCGACAACGTCGGAGATATAGCAGGTATGGGTGCAGACCTCTTTGAATCATATGTAAACTCGGTCATAGCTGCAATGGTAATCGGAGTGCTCGTAGCTGGTCTTGCCGGTGTGATGTATCCACTTCTTATTGCGGCTGTTGGCATTGTAGCCTCGATACTTGGAACCTTCTTCGTTAAAGTCAAAGAGGGTGGAGATCCATCAAAGGCTCTTCGGTATGGACTTGGTTCAACCGGAATCTTTATGATAGTCGGCACATTCTTCATTACACGCTGGGTATTCGCAGGAGAACTTACACTTTTTTACGCAGTAGTATCAGGAGTTGTATCTGGGATGCTTATCGGAGCAGCGACAGAATATTACACATCAGATGCATATTCAAGCGTTAAGGAGATTGCGGCAGCTTCTGAGACAGGAGCCGCTACGAATATCCTTGCAGGTCTCGGAATAGGTATGAAATCAACTGCGATACCAGTTATTCTTGTTTGCATAGCTATTCTCGCCGGAGTCAGGTTTGGAGGACTTTACGGAATAGCATGTGCTGCTGTAGGCATGCTTTCTATCACAGGTATGGCGCTTTCAGTAGACGCATATGGACCAATAGCTGACAATGCAGGTGGAATAGCTGAAATGGCAAATCTTCCTGAAGAGGTGCGCCAGATTACAGACAGACTCGATGCAGTAGGAAACACCACTGCTGCGGTGGGCAAAGGTCTTGCCATCGGTTCTGCTGCTTTGACCGCGCTCGCTCTTTTCGTTGCTTACGCTCAAGCTACAAATCTTGCCGCAATAGACCTTAAAGATCCGAAGGTAATGGTCGGACTCTTTATTGGAGGTCTGCTTCCTTTCGTATTTAGCGCGCTTTCAATCCAGGCTGTTACCAGAGCTGCTGAAAAGATGATTGAAGAGGTTCGCAGACAATTTAGAGAGATTCCCGGGATTATGGAAGGAACTGGTCGTCCCGAGTACGAGCGATGCATAGATATTTCAACAGTTGCAGCTCTTCACGAGATGATACTTCCCGGTCTTATGGCGGTGCTTGTACCAGTAGCCGTTGGATACGTACTTGGCGCCGAAGCCCTCGGAGGTCTTCTCGGAGGATCTATCGTTACAGGTGTAATGATGGCTATCTTTATGTCAAATGCTGGTGGAGCATGGGACAACGCTAAGAAGTACATTGAAGCAGGGCATCACGGCGGTAAAGGAACGGCGCCTCATGCGGCAGCAGTAGTGGGAGATACAGTTGGCGACCCATTTAAGGACACAGCGGGCCCCAGTTTGAATATCCTAATAAAGTTAATGTCAGTCGTTGCCACAGTTTTGGCTCCGTTGCTCGTGTAATCAACGTAGTTTAAACTTTTTTTCCTAAACATTTTATTATCGTTTAGAGGGAGAGTTTTACTCTCCCTCTGATTTTCTTTTTTACCGGAGGTGAGCCATGGCCAGCGATGATGTCAGAGAAATCAAATCAAGGCTTGATATTGCCGAGGTTATAGGTGATTATGTCGTCCTGCGGAAAAGCGGCCAGACCTACTGGGGTAAATGCCCTTTCCACAATGAAAAAACTCCCTCCTTTAGCGTCTCACCTGAAAGGCAGACATTTCACTGTTTTGGCTGTGGCAAGGGTGGGGATATATACACATTTATAATGGAAATTGAAAACTTAGATTTCAAAGAAGCCTTGGAAAGACTTGCGGAAAGAGCAGGTGTAAAGCTTCAGGGGTTTTCCAAGGATGGTCCCAGGGCTTTATTAAAGACAGGCATTATGAAGCATGCTCTAGACTTCTTCACTCGGTCGCTTCATGATAAATCAGGAGAAGCGGCTAGAGCCTATTTTGCAAGACGGAATATAACAAAAGATGACATGATAAGGTTCGAACTCGGCTGGGCTCCTTCCTCATGGGATTCGCTTTTCAGGCATCTCCGTGATCTAGGTTTTACAGAAGAACAGATAGTTGAGAGCGGTCTTGCGGCGCAAGGGACGAAGAATACATATGACAGGTTTCGCGGTCGGGTTATATTCCCTATTTACAGTGCAACAGACCGCGTTATTGGGTTTGGTGGGCGGATACTGGATGGCGAGGGCGCAAAATATTTAAACAGTCCGGAAAGCACGCTTTTTAACAAACGAAACAACCTCTACCTAATGAACAAAGCGAAGATGCAGATAAGGGAAAAAGGACACGCTATTCTGGTTGAAGGTTACATGGATGCGATAAGGTGCCATCTTGCAGGATATACGAATACAGTGGCTTCGCTGGGAACATCGTTGACAGAAGACCAGGCTATTTTGATCAAAAGAATGGCAGGTCTTTGCTATATCTGTTATGATTCTGACAGCGCAGGGCAGGAAGCTGCGCTTAGGGGTATGTATACGCTACAGAAACAGGGAGTTTCAGTTAAAATAGTCATACTGACAGAAGCCAAAGATCCGGATGATGTCCTTTTGCAAAGTAATGGTCCACAATCATTTGCAAAAGCAATAGATAATGCTATGCCGCTACCCCTATATCATGCCATGCTCAGAAAGGCTGATATGGAGATACCGGAAAAATCTCTTGCTGCTCGGAACGATTTGTTTATAGGATTGGCCTCGCTATCTACATTCGATGTTGCTCCGCATATTGAAAAGATATCGCAGCAAATGGGTGTATTTCCCCATGAGCTGAAGAGAGAGATAGAAACAAGTCGTCTAGACATTCGTGATGCCAGATCTAAGAGACTGCCGGAGGATGATTTTGTTAATTTCGAAATTGAATCCGAAGGAAACTCCTGTAGTAACGCCGACGATCTGGAATGTATGTTTTGCAGCATGCTGTGGGGGAACGACGAACTTAGATCTAGGTTCTCCCCTGAATACGTGGTTCCTTTTGTAAAAGATGAAATACTGCAGAATATAGTATCTGCGCTTTTGTCGGGAGAGACGCCTCAGCAGCTTGAAGAACGATGGAGGCAGCTTGGAGAGATAAAATCATTCGAATTAATCGCCAAGGGCAACGGAATAATTGCGAGAGAGGGTATCGATGCCGACAAGGCGGACATTATCGCGGAAACAATTAGGAGAAGGTGTATCGAAGAAAGAGCTGAATCTCTCAATATTAAGCTTAAAAAAGGTATAGCTACAGAGTCTGAATTCGAGGAACATCTAAAGCTGACAAGAATTCTAAAAGGAGGTAAATTCGGGGCATGAAAAAGACAGAACCGATTAAAGAAACCGAACCGACTGAAAAAACTGAACTGACGAAAAAGTCTGAACCAACTGTATCTAAAAAGACTGAGCCGGCCAAAAAGGCAGAAACAACTAAAAAAACAGATGTTGTAAAAACTGTTGCTTCTAAAAAGACTGAGACAACCAAAAAGGCAGAACCAACTAAAAAAACAGAGCCGACCAAAAAGGCAACTGCTGTAAAAATCGTTGCATCTAAAAAAGCACCGAAACTCATTGATGAAAATGAGGAGAAAATAAACGGGGATAGCTCGACTGACCTGAACGATCTTTCAGATCCTGAAAGTGCCGATATATGTGATTCTTCAGTAATAGAGGATGAATTACTTGAAACTCCTGAGGACATTGATTTGGAGGATGATTCTAAGTCCGCTTCTGAAGATGAAGAGATCGCTGAAATTGAAGCTGTAAAAAATGGGGGCGACGAAGAGGTCGACCCTGCAGATTATACTGCCTATATAGACAACGTGAGGGACCTTCTCCACGAAGGAAGGGAGAAGGGCTTTGTAACCTATGAAGATATTGAGAAACACATGCCCAAAGACCTCATAACGCCCGATATTCTTGACAGTCTGTATATGAATCTGATGGAGCTTGGAGTGGATGTGGTAGACGAACCGAAGAAAAAAGTCGATCCATCAGAGGGTGAACATCTGCAACCTACGAACGTACACAACGAAGAGATGGGTGCTCTGGAAGACCTTCCTCTCTCTGACCCAGTCAGAATGTACCTTCGTGAGATTGGAAAAATTCCTCTCCTTACATCAGCAGATGAAGTCTCGCTTGCAAAGGGAGTCGAGGCAGGATACATGACGTCTAAGGATCAGCTCGTTGAAGCAAACCTCAGACTTGTCGTAAGCATTGCAAAGAAATACATAGGCAGAGGAATGCTTTTCTTGGATCTTATCCAAGAGGGGAACCTTGGTCTTATAAGAGCAGTAGAGAAGTTTGATTACCGTAAGGGATATAAGTTCAGCACATATGCTACCTGGTGGATAAGACAGGCTATAACGAGAGCAATAGCAGACCAAGCAAGAACTATACGTATACCTGTCCACATGGTTGAGACAATTAACAAGCTGATAAGAGTATCAAGGCAACTTGTCCAAAGATTGGGAAGAGAACCAGCTGCCGAGGAAATAGCGGCCGAGATGGAGATAGCTTCAGATAGGGTAGAAGAGATACAGAGGATAGCTCAAGAACCTGTTTCGCTTGAAACTCCTATAGGTGAAGAAGAAGACAGCCAGCTTGGAGATTTCCTTGAGGATAAAGATCTTCCAAGCCCTGAAGAGGCTGCAGCAAGCCAAATACTTAGAGAACAACTTGATGAAATGCTTGACGACCTGACTGAACGTGAATGTGAAGTCTTGAGGCTTAGATTTGGTCTTGAAGACGGCCATGCACACACTTTGGAAGAGGTGGGTAGACGTTTCGGAGTTACGCGAGAAAGGATTCGTCAAATAGAGGCCAAAGCTCTAAGAAAACTACGTCACCCTAGCAGGAGCAAAAAACTAAAGGATTTCCTTGAATAGAGTAAACGGACGTCAGTTAAAAAACGAAATACTCTATATCAAGTGCACGGATCCATTCTTTAAATAAAATTTAATATAGACAAGTTGTAATGTCATTATTAAAGCCATAGTGCTAATAATTATAAAAAGTGAAAAGTTTGATAATTATTGCACAAAGGGTTGATATGGATTATACTTTCTGGGGCCTATTGGGATGGTGATCGTTTCTTGAGACTGGACAAATTTCTTAAGCTTACGAGGCTTATAAAACGTAGGACGCTTGCACAGGATATGATAGAGATTGGTGCTGTCAGAATCAACAAAAAAAACTGCAAATCGGCTGCCGAAGTGAAGGTCGGAGATATCATTGAGGTCGCTTACCCAAGTAGGGTAGTTTCTGTCAAAGTACTGATATCTGATGAGGCACAAATTAAAAAGAAAATAGTTGCATACGAGTTGCTTGAAGATAAAAAAGTCGATAGGGAAGAACGTCCCTGGTAAACAACATTATCAGGGTCGAGTTGGCATTATAAAAAGACTGTTATATAAGGATCTTCAACGTTTGCCCACATTCTGTGATCAAGCGTAAAAAGGCGACCAATTAACCCTTAAAAACGGTTGATAGTTTGATATCTTTATAAATTGTTTCGATCGGTAAATATCCAGGGGGTGCATTGTATGAAGGTGGCAGAACCGACTGTCGAAAGACTTATACAGTATTATCGGTTGCTTATCCAGATGAAGGAAGAAGAACGTAAGGTAGTATCGTCTCTTCAAATAGGTGAGATTCTGGGAATAAAAGCAAGCCAGGTGCGCAAGGATCTCTCATATTTTGGTGAAATAGGTAAAAGAGGTGTCGGCTATCATGTTAATCGCCTCTGCCTGCATATAGAGAATATACTCTCTTCTCCTAAGGTTTGGAAAGTAGCACTCGCAGGTGTTGGTAACCTAGGTACAGCCCTTATGGGACATGCGTCATTTCAGAGCTATAAATTTGAAGTAGACGCTCTTTTTGACGTAGACCCTGAAAAAGTCGGGAAGAAGATAATGGGAGTCCACTGCTGGCATGTAGATGAAATAGCTAGGGTTATGGAGGAACGAGATATTGAGGTGCTCATACTTGCTGTTCCTGCTTCAGTTGCTCAGAGCTGTGTCGATAAAGCAGTTCAGTCTCCATCTCTTAAGGGGATCCTTGCATTTACTCCCGCAACGGTGGTTGTCCCTGAGAGGATGCTTTTTTACAGGGTGGACATATTTGTTGAGCTGGAAAAGCTTCTCTTTTTCCTTAAAGAGAGAGAAAAGAAGAGCTAGCTTTTATTTTATTACACAAAGAGCTTAAGTCATGTTAAAATAGCCAGCGTTACTTTTGACCGAAATAAAAAGATACGGTCTTATAAAAATAAACCATAAAATGAGGGGGAATTAATTTGTTTGGTCAGCAAGGCGGACTTGTAGGCATGATGCTTCCTTTAGGGATGTTTGCGGCAATTTTTTATTTTATGATCATTCGTCCGCAGAAGAAAAAACAGAAGGCGCATGAGGAAATGCTTGCAAGCATAAGCAGAAATTCGACAATAATAACAGCAGGCGGTTTCTTTGGAATAGTAAGAGAAATTCTTGATGACAGCTATATTATTGAACTTGACGAGGGAATTAAGGCAAGGATACTTAAGAGCTCTGTCTCTATGAAAAAAACAGACGGCGGAATGGACTCAAAACCGAAAAAAAAGAAGCTCAAAAAGACTGATGCACCGACCGATACAGCTGAAGAGTTTGTAAATGAAGCTGAAGTTGTAGAAGTTGAAGCAGCAGAAGATACAGTTAAGGAAGAGGCCTAGATTTTAGTCTCAATTGAAGTAAGTGGTGTGTTTATACGGAGAGGACATCTAAGATGTCCACTCCGTTTTCTTTGCAAGGAGGCGCTTTTTCTATGATAAAAAAAGACAAATGGCGGCTGAGTCTGATTCTGATCGTGATTCTCGTAGCCGCGTTCATAGCTTTCCCAATAAAGGGCAAGGTTCGTTTGGGACTCGATCTGATGGGCGGTGTTCATATCGTCCTTCAGGCTAAGGGAACCCCTGAAAACCCTGTCACACCTGACAGTATTGAAAGACTCCTAGCAGTGCTGAGGAGCCGTATCGACCAGTACGGTATCTCCGAACCGGTTATACAAAGACAAGGTGAAGATCGTATAGCTGTGGACCTTCCAGGTATCGACGATCCTGAAGCTGCACTGGATCTTATCGGCAGAACGGCTGTTCTTGAGTTTCGTCAGGTACTTGGTGAATCGCCAAGGGTGCCTGCTGAACCTGTACGCTCAAACTATGACAACGACGAACAGTTCGGCGCGGCTAAGACCAGGTGGCAGCAAGCTAAAAATGAAGTCGGTGAATATATCAAACAGATGGAAGAAGCTGTCAAGACAAATCCTGACATTGTCGTAGGAAAAGGCGAAGACGGCGCGGCGTATCTTCTGGGTAAATTGTATGTTTCAGGCAAAGACCTTACTAAAGCCGACACCACTTTTGATCAGTTTGGAAAAGCTGCGGTCTCTTTAAAGTTTAACCCAGAAGGCTCTAAGCTTTTTGATGAGGCTACAGCAGCTAATGTGGGCAAGCAAATAGCCATTGCCCTAGATGGAATTATTATTTCTGCTCCTGTTGTGCAACAGCGCATTTCAGGAGGAGAGGCTCAGATAACAGGCAAGTTCACAACGCCTGAGGCTACCAGACTAGCCATAATGCTTAGAGCAGGTGCTCTCCCTGTTTCAGTTGAAATCCTTGAAAACAGATCTGTCGGACCGACTCTCGGTGCAGACTCCATAAAGGAAGGAGTGCGATCCGGTTTAATAGGAGCAGCTCTAGTTATTTTCTTCATGTTGCTATATTACGGTTTTCTTGGTGTAGCTGCAGACATTGCCCTTTGTGTGACAATTCTCCTTGTTATGGCAAGCCTTATCTTTCTCAAATCCACTCTTACGCTTCCAGGTATCGGAGGTATTATTCTCACGATAGGTATGGCTGTGGACGGCAATATACTTATATATGAGCGAATGAAAGAGGAGCTGGCTTTAGGTAAAACACAGATGGCTGCATTGGATGCCGGATTCAGAAAAGCTCTAGTCGTAATACTTGATTCAAACATCACTACACTTATAGCCGCTGCAGTGTTGTTCTATTTCGGAAGCGGCCCTATAAGAGGTTTCGCTGTTACGCTTAGCATAGGTGTTATTTCAGCAGTTTTCTGCAACGTTGTCGTCACCCGTTCGCTGCTTGGGATTATGCTCTCACGACGGAAACCGAAAACGCTGAAGGAGGCACTATAAATGGTTGCTTTTAATGCTTCAAAATTGAAAATACCGTTTATGAAATACAGACTATACGCCTTTGTTTTAAGCCTCATTCTTGTTGTTTCTTCTCTAGGTATGGTCTTTACAAAGGGTCTGAATCTAAGCGTCGACTTCACCGGAGGGCTTGTTTTGCAGGTGGAATTCTCTTCTCCTGTTGAAGTAGCTGATGTTAGAGCAAGCCTGAGTTCAATAGGTCAGGGACAGGCTATTATACAGGCTTATGACAAAAACGAAGTGTTGATACGTTTTCAGGCACAGGATGAAACGGTGAGACGAGAAGTTCTTGCAACTTTGAAAAAGGATTTTGGCGGACTAAAAATCCTAAAAATAGACAAAGTTGGCCCAGTAGTAGGCCGGGAGCTACGCACACAAGCTATTGTTGCGCTTGGTCTGGCCTTGGCGGGGATTCTTATTTACATGGCGTTCCGTTTCAAGTTTCGTTTTGGTATCGCTGCAGTCATTGCTCTTATGCATGACTCTATTATCATGCTAGGCGTATATAGTCTGACAGGCAAAGAAGTGGCTGTCCCTTTCATCGCTGCTATATTGACTGTTGTCGGATATTCGCTAAATGACACTATAGTCGTGCTTGACCGTGTGAGAGAAAACTGGTCAAATGTCCGCACCCAAGGTGTAGTTGAGCTTGTTGACTTATCGATTAACCAGACACTTTCAAGAACTATAAACACTTCACTTACTACTCTTCTGCCTGTTTTGGCGATGGTTATGTTTGGTGGAGAAGTCATAAGTAATTTTGCCTTCGCTTTCCTTATAGGTATAATCGTTGGTACTTACAGTTCAATTTTTATTGCAAGCTCTATAGTTGCAGAATGGTATTCGCGCTACCCTAAATTTTAAAAATATTTTTAATCTAAAAGAGAGGCCTTGTGCCTCTCTTTTTTTTTCTCTTTATGTCTATTTTGTTGTATCATAGATACTTAAACAATAAAGTATTTTGATTACCTACCAATGAGGAGGGGTTTTATGAGAAGTTATATTCTGGCGATAACTGTTACCATGTTCCTTTCAGCTCTCTTTGCTTTTCAGAACATAGGAGATGTTACTGTAAGGTTCCTAATATTTGAATGGGTACTTCCTCAGGGAGTATGGGAAGTTGTGGTTTTCTGTTCAGGCGCAGCTATAATGTGGATATTCTCAATTTTTTCAATGTTTGAGGTCAGGAGTAAATATAAGAAAGAACTCAAGGTAAAGGAAGAGAGAATAGTCACGATAGAGAACGAAAAAAAGACAATACTTGAATCAGTTGCTGCAGCAAGAAATATTGTACATCCAGTTGCTGACGCATATCCCCAAAAAGATCTTGAGGATAAAGAACCCAGCGGACTGGTAGAGTAGTTTTGGTTGTTATTTGCTCAAAAGATGAATTCAATATTTACCGGCCTGGACAGACGGCAACAGAGATAGCCTTACGTTTAAATTGTTCCCTTTTTCAGGCTGCTCTGCTTGAAATGAGGGGAATTACTTCAGAAACTAGTGATTCTATCATAAATAGCTGGTTATATCCCGACATGGAGAGCATGCTCGAGCAGCTGGAACTTGGAGCAACTAATTCAGTTGCGGTTGATGTATTTTGTTCATTAAACGAGGACTCTGATGTTGTGGTATATGGCGATTACGACGTAGATGGAATAACAGCTACTGCACTCGCTGTTGAGATGGTTATGCACAGGAAAGCAAGAGTAAGGTACTTCATACCTCACCGTTTCAATCAGGGCTACGGACTGCACTCAGATGTTGCTATGAGTATTGTTAAACGCAAATGTGACCTTGTAGTAGTTGTTGACTGCGGTACTCAGGATGTCGAAGCGGTAAGGTTTATAAGAGAGAGCGGCATTCCTATAGTCATCCTGGACCACCATCTTGCAGAAGGCGATATCGCTAAATCGGATACTATGGTGAACCCTCAAATCGGGGGCGACATGACTGCAAAAAAACTTTGTGCTGCGGGAGTTGTCTGGTGTTGGGCATGGCAAAACGATCTTCTTCCCCGGGACATGTTGCGTCGACTTCTTGACCTTGTTGCGTTGGCTACTATTGCTGACTGTGTATCGCTTGCCTCCCCTTTGAATAGGGTGCTTGTGCAAGAAGGCCTCGGTGTACTAAGAAGAGCTACGAGACCAGGCCTTGCCATACTGATGGATAAACTTGGGCTTACTCCTTCTGCTCTTGGCTCGGAAGATTTGGCGATGAAGATAATACCTTGTCTTAATGCGGCAGGAAGATTATATTTAGCAGATCTTGCAGTAAAAATTCTTTTTGATGCAGAGGATCTTTCCGAGAAGGTAGATCAGATAATAGGGTTAAATAAAAAAAGAAGAGAACTCTCTTCTAAAATACTTGAGCAAGTCGGCGGAGAAGATGACGAACCATACCAGTATGTACTGACAGACGAGAATTGGTCTGTGGGAGTTCTTAGTAGCGTTGCGAGCAGAATATGCAATGAAAGGAACGCCCCTGTAGCGTTGGTGGCACCTGTTGGCGAAATCATGAGAGGAACCATGAGAATGCCTGCAGGTGGAGATGCGGTAGGGATATTGAAAACCCTTGCCCCCAAGCTTAACACTTGGGGAGGACACCGTCTTGCAGCAGGCTTTAGTGTAACAATTGATAAATGGCAGGAAGTCCGTGATGAGCTGGAAGAAGTACTTTCGAATGTTAAGGTGCTGAGCGATAAAGAGGATTTTTTGTACTGGCCTCCCTCAGAACTGGATTTGGAAGCATGGCATGAAGCGGAAAAACTTGGACCTTTCGGCATGGATAATCCATGTCCTAAATTATATTCTCCATATGACGGAAATATTAGAGTTTCTCCATTAGGTAAAAACGGAAAACATGTGAAAATTGATCAGGGCGAGTCAACTTTTTTAGGATTTGGAGCAGCTGAGATCATTAAGGACAGAGAAAGCCTGATGGGCTGGATATACACGCCTCGTGTCAACACTTGGCGCAATGTTACGTCCCTTCAGTTTGTCCTGGAAAAAATGGTAACAGCCTAGCTATAGTTTATGAACGGCTCGGTGGTGCTTGTATGAACGAAAAAAATAAGGGGAATATTGTAAATGTGCGTTCTGCCCACCTATCCGGCATAAGCAGAAAAGATGACGGAGGACTGAGCGAAAAGGGAAGCAGGTCCCTCATGGAAGGTTATTGGGGGCGTATCTCTGAGGCTCAGCGTGTGTCCGCGCTCAGGCTGGCTTGGCAGGATCTTTGGTCAAAAACATCTCGTTATCTTTCAAAAGAAGATCTGACTGCAATAGGAGAGGCCTTTGTCTTTGCAGCGGAATCACATGGCGAACAGATGAGATACAGCGGTGACCCGTACGTTGTCCATACTGTATCTGTCGCTGCCATATTGGCTGGAATGGAGATAGACAGGGAGACAATAATCGCATCGCTACTTCATGATGTGCTTGAAGACACATCTGTAACAGCGGATGAGTTGTGTGAAAAATTTGGGCAGGGAGTCTTCACCCTTGTGGATGGAGTTACTAAATTAGGTAAACTCCCCTTCAAGACTTTTGAAGATTACCAAGCCGAAAACCTTAGGAAAATGTTTGTAGTCATGGCAAAGGATATAAGGGTCGTCCTCATAAAGCTCGCAGACCGACTTCACAACATGCGAACAATATCATCCCATAAGAGAGAGAGACAGCTTGCCATAACAAGAGAGACGCTTGATATTTATGCTCCTCTTGCTCATCGTCTTGGTATCTATCAGGTAAAAAGAGAACTAGAAGATCTTTCCTTCCGAATTCTTGACCCAGAAATGTACTATGACATCAAACGCAGAGTGAGAAAAAAACTGCCTGAACGGGAAATGATAATAAAAGAGGCCATGGACATTCTTTCTCAAAAAATTGAAGAAGATGGACTAGAAGCTTCAATAAAGGGTCGCCCCAAGCATTTCTACAGTATTTACGAAAAAATGAGACGCAAAAATTTGTCCTTAGATCAGCTCTATGATCTGCTGGCACTGAGAGTGATCGTAAAAAGCGTTGCCGACTGCTACCACGTTTTGGGGATAGTTCACACGATATGGAAGCCGATACCGGGACAGTTTGACGACTATATAGCCAATCCAAAAAACAACCTTTATCAGTCTTTGCATACTACTGTCGTCGGTCCCGCAGGAGAGCCACTTGAAGTACAGATAAGGACGAGGGAGATGCACTCCCTCGCCGAATACGGTATAGCTGCCCACTGGAACTATAAAGAGGGTGGAAAGAAGGTCAACCACCTTGACGAGGGTCTTACCTGGATAAGAAAAGCTCTTGAAGTCGCACCTGAAGGACAGGAAGAAGAGGGAGTCAGTTCGCAGTTTATGGATAACCTAAAGACAGATGTCCTTTCCTCGGAAGTATTTGTTTTTACCCCTAAGGGGAATGTTATTTCTGTTCCTAACGGATCTACCTCCATAGATTTTGCATATGCAATACACACTGAGATAGGGCATAAATGTGTCGGAGCAATGGTAAATGGCCGTATAGCACCGATGGACCGACAGCTCCAGAACGGCGACATTGTACGCATACTTACGTCCCCTCAGGGAAAACCTTCACGCGACTGGCTCAAAATAGCAAAATCGACCAGGACAAGAAGCAAGATAAAGAGTTGGTTTCGTCAGCAGGACAGACTGGAAAGGGAAGAAAAAATCAAGAGAGGGAAGGAACTTCTTGAAAAAGAAGCCCTCAGAAGGAACCCTGGTACGGAAAACCCGTTGGATGCAATATCATCACAGCTCAGCCATGTGGCAAGAGAAATGGGATATTTGAGTTCTGAAGAACTAATAGTATCTATAGGAACAGGAAACCACACAGCGACTAGTATTCTGGGAAGAGTAGCATCAGATTCCAAACAGGAGCCTGAACCCATACCTATGCAGGCTCTCCCACAAAAAAACGAAGCTGATTCGGAAATAATAGTTGAGGGAGCTTCAGGTGTGCTTGTTTCCCTTGCACAGTGTTGTCGTCCGGTGCCTGGGGACCCAATCATCGGATGTGTGACCCAGAGCAGAGGTATTACAGTCCATCGCAAGGATTGTGCTAACATAGACAAGGCTGACCCGGACAAATTGGTCGCTGTATCATGGGGTAAACTGAAGGACCATCGTTATACCGCAAGGATAAAAGTGGAAGGCGTTGACAAACCTACGCTTTTTGAAGAGATCGTTCAGGCAATTACAGCTTTGGACGGTGTTCTTGTTGGAATAAAAGCAAATGTTGTCAACAATTCAAGGGCGAGGGTTATCGCCGATGTGCAAATAAAAGATATAGAGCATCTTTATAGAATAATAGCTAGACTCAATGCCATTTCCGGGGTCATTGAGATTACCAGGGGGTGATGTACATTGAAAGCTCTGCTCCAGCGTGTTGATAGGGCCAGTGTATCAGTGGACGGAAAGATCACAGGCGAGATTGAGAAGGGGATATGTGTTTTCCTGGGTGTTGTCAGCGAAGATACTGAAAAAGATATTTCATGGCTTGCCGATAAAATTGTCAATCTTCGTATATTTGATGATGAATCAGGTAAAATGAACAGGTCTGTTATTGATGACAAAGGCAAGATACTGGTTGTATCGCAGTTCACATTGTGCGGTGACTGCAGTAAAGGCCGTAGGCCTTCTTGGATTAAGGCCGCAGAACCTATTTTTGCAAACAGTATGTATGAAAAATTTGTCAAAGAGATCGAAACTAAGGGAGTCAAGACCGCAACAGGAGTTTTTCAGTCATTGATGAAGGTCGAAATATGCAACGACGGTCCTGTGACTCTCATGATAGACAGCAGGGAGTGAACAAAGCATGAAGATAAAAAGATTTGCGCTTGGTGCGCTTTGGACTAATTGCTATGTCATAAGCGACGCCAACAGTGAAGGAATAGTTATTGATCCCGGTGGGCCTGCATCTGAGGTCGAGGAATACATCAGGGTCAATGATATAAGGCTTCATTGGATAATACTCACACATGGCCACGGTGACCATATAGGTGGGGTTTCGGAACTGAGGAATCTTTCAGAAAACGGAATAGCTATTCATGTCGAAGATGCAGACTGTCTTATCGATGCAAACAAGAACCTTTCTGCCTTTATGGGAACCTCCGTCGAGTTACCCTCTGCTGATAAAAAACTGAACGAAGGCGATATTCTTAAAGTAGGAGATATGAGTGTCAATGTGATACACACTCCGGGCCATACATTGGGAGGCATATGCCTCTATATCACAGAAGGCGATGAGGATGTTCTTATATCTGGGGACACTTTGTTTGCACGCTCCATAGGAAGGAGCGATCTTCCCGGAGGAGATGAGGATATTTTAACAAACTCTCTTAAAAAACTGGTGGATTTTCCAGACAAGCTTCGGGTTCTGCCTGGGCATGGTCCTGAGACTACCATAGGAGCTGAAAAATTATACAACCCCTATTGGCCGAAGTAGGCTGATATGAAAATACTTGATCTTCCGATGGAAGAAAGGCCGCGAGAAAAACTTCTTACCTATGGGGCTCATTCTCTTTCAATTGCCGAACTATTGGCCATACTCCTTAGGACAGGAAATAAGGGAGTGGATGTCCTCGAATTTTCCGCATCTCTTTTGAATGAATGGGGAGGGCTCGAAGGTCTCTGTAGAGCAGGGACAGCTGAACTAATGGGAGAAAAAGGGCTCAAGTCTTCTAAGGTAGCGACTCTTGCCGCTGTTATTGAGTTGGGCAACAGAATAGCAGCACTCGGAGAAAAAAAACGGGATACGTGGCAGACAAGGCTCGATAAGATTGCGAAAGAGACCCGTTTCTGCGACAGGGAAATGATATATGCTTTATTTTTGGACGCAGGCGGCAAGGTCATAGAGGAAGAGGCTATTTCTTACGGCGGACAGAGCGGGGCATATCTTGATATTCCTGTGTTTTACAGAAAGGCTGTTCGTATAAATGCTTATGGAATCGTATTGGTCCATAACCATCCCGATGGCAGTTGTTCTGCAAG
>LFRM01209001.1_pt2 | contig 29516 bp, 20 predicted proteins | sample 618341 | NCBI WGS metagenome assembly LFRM01 (sample SAMN03654438, study PRJNA283298) | anaerobic digester metagenome | isolation source: pool of bioreactors CSTR01a, CSTR02a, and CSTR03a thermophilic anaerobic... | place: Denmark: Kgs. Lyngby | collected 2014-05-21 | reverse complement strand
CCTGCAAGGTAAATAATGGCTGTGCCGCCAAAGCCAGCCCATGTTGCCATCAGGACAAGGCTGGGCAGGGCAGTGCTGGATGAGAGGAGCCACTGGGAAGGCGGGATGTTGAACCAACCCAAAATTGTGTTCAAAAGCCCCAAAGAGGGGTCAAACAACCACAGCCACAGAATGCTCACTGCAACAGAGGGCGCAACTTTGGGGAGGTAAACTGCGATTCTGAAGAACGCTTGGCCCCGCCGGACCTCGTTGATGAGCACAGCTACAATCACAGGCACCAGGTACCCGAAAAGAAGCGCCAGAATGGTAAAATAACCGGCATTGCGCCAGGCCTGGCCGAAGACTGGATCAGCAAAGAGAGTTTTAAAGTTAGCAAACCCAACGAAGCTCGTGGCGCCTGCCAGGTTCACCTTCTCGAGGCTCATCACAAAGGTTAAAATCAATGGATACCAGACGAAGTAAATGAACGAGAAGACTGCAGGCAGTAAAAACAGATAGCCCATTATTCTCTTTCGCTGGTGGGTGGACAAACCTCGATAAACGTTTTCTTGAGCCAAATTATGAACCTCCCATATTCCGTGTAAAGACTATCACTTTCAATTCGACCTTGTGTGCCAAATTCCTCCTCTGATTCGGCAAGGCCGGGGGCTTTTGAGCCCCCGGATTTTATTTCCGCTTCTGCCATTCTGCTTGGATGGCTCGGAAATCATTGGTTTGTTTGATGAAGAACAAGGTGTTGAAGTCGTATTCCTCGCCAGGGGCCAGCTGAAAAGACTTGAGGTTGACTTCCAGGTTGAAAGCCACATCGCCCCACCACTGGCGAATTCCCCTGACCTTGCTTTCGTCAAAGACAGCACCGAAAGTTATTTTCTGTACAGAATCCACCAGGGCAAACCAGCCTTCTGCCAGCTCATAGGAGCCCCTCTCTCCAAGGGATGAAACATAAGGATAAGTTTTAACTCCCCCTGCCTCCGGCAGATGGATCAAGTCTCTGGTGCTGTCTGCTGTGCCCCCTGGTGTGTATTCAGGGTGCGTTGCGTAATTCACTGTCAGCTGGCTGTTTGTGGGGTTGTAGAACTTCACATTATAAGCCAGGTGATCGTTTGAGTTCGGAAGCAGGATCTCTTTGCTCACCCGGACTCCTGACTTGCCTGCAGCCTGCATGCTGATGCCGATTTCCTGATCCGTTTCAACCAACTGATAGTCGTATGCAGCCTGCCACAAATCTGCTGTCCAGCTGCCCAGTGCGTCCCAAAGGCCAAGGCCAGGCCCTGTACAAGACAAGTTGAATTCTTTAAAATCAGCATTAAGCTGATTGGTTTTGGATTCTTTATCTATTAACAGGATTAACCTGCCGCCATGTTCGGGAGCGATGAGCACTTCCCACTTTTCGTTAGTGAGTAAGATCTCTTCTGTGCCGTCTCCTGTATAGTCCTGCTTGTAAATTGCAGGTTTGGCGCCGAGAGGGGCAGCCAGCCAGAAATTCAGCTTAAATTCCTGGACACCTGCTATATCTATGGTCCCGACCTTCTGTTTAGGCAGTTCCACCTTGATTTTCAAGGGATACAGGCCAGGTGCTGCATCGCTTGGCAGGGACAGCGGCAGCTTCAAGATCGCTTCATCTGTCACTGTAAAGTCCACGGGCTCTACTGTAAACTGTCCTTCAACTGATACCCTGCCCCGGGCAGTTCCAGGCAAGGTACTTGTGAACTTCACGTTCAGCTCGGTATTATCGCCTGCCAGCTGCACCTCACTGGTCAGAAAAGCATCTACCTTCAAGGTTGGAGGTGGAGGGAGCCTCTTGGCACTTACCAGCTCCACTGGCTTTCTCGTGTGAATGTAGATTGGGCCTTCAGAAATAGTGAGGGTTATTTCCTGGCCAGCTGCTACTTCCCTCCTGTTGCCCAAAAGATCATAGATAACTACTTTTTCCTCTGCAGCATCCAGCTTCAGAACAGCCTGGCTTTTGCCTGCAGCATCCCAGAGGGTAGTAATGTAGCCGTCTTCGGCCAGTTTTCTGAACCGATAGCCGTAATACGGATTTTCTGTGCCTTCAAGTACATCGTCGAAGAGAGTTTCCCCAAGCTGGCTTGTCATGGTCTTGTAGGCGTAATACGAAACCTTTGGTTTGCCATAGTAATCTATGATCCCGAAGTTGTGCTCCATGTTCGTGGAATCTGTTCCTTCGTCCTGCAGCGCATATAAGAAAATACGGCGCAGGCCGCTGGCAATCATATGCAAATGCATGCGGACGAGGTAATTCGCCTGCTGTTCCTGGGTCATCCCCCGCACCGCCCAGCTGCGGCCGTTATAAGTTGGATAGCCCATCTCTGTGGTAATCAGGGGCTTGTCCTCATCGCCGTATTCGGCCATGATCTTCTTGATTTCTGCTATCTGCAGCAGCACTCCTTCTGGCGAACCAGGGGGCAGTCCTTCGGGCACTGGCAAAGACGTTTGCTGGTAGATGTGCACGTCCATGGTATCGAAATAGTCCTTGCCGCCTGCCTCATAAAACCCCCTCAGCCAGTCTGCTGCCTGAATGCTGTGGATTACCGGCGCTGCGAGCATGTTCTCAGGGCTCACATCTTTGATCACTTTATAGCCCTTTTTAATGGTTTCAACATATTCTTCAGGCGTTGTGCCATGAAGGTTAGGTTCATTGCCGCCGCCGAAAAGCCAGGCACCGTAGCGGTTGGAATCTCTAGTATATTGTTCATCATCCCGCAGCCAAACCTCGTAGGTGATGCCGGCATTTACGTAAGGCAGAAGGCCGTTAGGATAGTTGCGCCACCAGCGGTTGTACTTCATCCCAGCCTCCTGGGCCAGTTTTATCTGCAGCTGGAACATTTCCCGCTCCTCTTCAGGGCTCCGCTTCTGGTGAGCTGCTCCTGTTTCAATGTACGGGAAAGCGTTGACGCCGAAAACGTCGCCCACTTTTCGAACCTCTAACACCCCAGGCAGCTTTACGGCCACAGGCTCTAGAAACCGGCGCTGCTTGTCATCTGCCCTCACGCCTGCAACTGCAATGTAATGCGTGCGGTTGGGCGTCAGTCCGTTGACGATTACAGTTTCCTTCTGTTCATCTAAAAACCACCAGATGCGGTATTCTTCCATGCCCTCAACATCGCGAAACTCTTTGTCTGAAACGAAAATCCGCAGATCGGAAACCCCGGGGTTGCGTTTGAAGTAGTCGCCGATCTCTATGCGCACTGAGGAGTAGGTATTGACTTCCGCCGTAAATTCTACAGGCGCTATTCTCTCGTCATAGCTGAAGGGAAGGGGTTCGCCCCAGAAGTATACTTCTTCGATTACCTGCTGGTAAACACCAGGAGAGAGATTATCTTGGTAGAAAGTCAGCTTTAGGTACCGCCCTTGGATGTTCAAGTTTTCAGCACCAAAAGAGTATATCTTTGCCTTGGGAGGGTTTTCCAGCAAAGCTTCTTCAGGGTTTCTGATAGTGCGCACCCTGCGAAAATTTGCTCCGTCGCTGCTGGCAAGCACTTCTACCCTGCTTATATGCTGACTCTTGGTGTCTTCTCTGGTCCAGATCTCAATCTTTGTAACGTTGTACCTTCTTTTCAAATCAAAAAGCACGATTGCTTTATTTCCCTGCCACTGTCCCCAAACAGCGGTCGGTCCACCGCCGCCGACTTTCCCATCGGTCAGCTTGGTGTGATCAGGGTCCTGTCCTGGGATTATCGGATCCTGTCCAGGCTCGTCAGGATAGGTATAGCTGATTCCTTCTATTCTATCGGCTGCGCCTGTAGCAAAAGTGAACAACAAGGCAAACAGCAGGAAAATCAGAAAAAAGGATTTTCTGTTCATTTGCTCCCTCCTCTGAGATACATTCGGTTACCTGCCGGTCTCTGTCAAATAAAGGGTAGAGGCTGCCGGAAAGCCCGGCAGCGCATTTACTTCAGCAAGAGCACTGGTTGGGTGATGGCAGGCACAGGCCCGTAGAGGGAATTTTCTGCTGTGACTCTGACTAGGTACGTTCCTTTCTGCACTGCCTGACCCCGTTCATCTGTGCCGTCCCACATGAAGAGGTGGTCTCCTGCTGCCAGCTTTCCAGCTTCAAGCCTTTTAACTACCTTTCCTGCCAAGTTGTAAATGGCTATTGCCACTTCTCCTGGCTGCTGCAGGCTGAAGCTGATGGCAAGCTGCTCTCGCTTGCCCAGCCCTGGAGTGAACGGATTGGGGGTCATGGCGAAATTGCTGAGATTGAAGGAGCTGGTGTTGAGGTCCGAAACCTCAAAGGAGCCCTGGCTGCCTTCTGAGATATTGCCTGCTGCGTCCACTGCCTTTACCAGCCAATAGTAAGTTCCCTTGCTTTCTAGATTAATAGCCAGCTCCGCAGCCTTGCTCTGGACTGGTGTTTCAGAATCCAGATCCTCGTCTGTTCCCAGGTAAACCAGGTAGTACAGCGCATCAGCTGCTGCTTCCCACTTGAGCTTTAGACCTAAACTGGTGACTGTAGCGCCGCTTGCCGGATAGAGCAGAATTGGAGCTGCAGGAGGTGTGTTGTCTATGATTAGTTCTTTGGTGAAGAAAGGTATGTCTTCGCTTCCCACCTGAACCCCAACCTTGAGGATGTAGACTCCATCTGCTGCAAAATCCTCTTCCCTGCCGTCCCAGGTAAAGGTAATCACTTCTTCCCCTGCGGTGGCAAACTCTTGTACGTAGACTTCTCTGCCAGCGCTATCGAAAACGTTCAGGTAAGCTGTGCCAGCAGGTTTCAAATAGAAGGAGATGGTCAGCTCATCCCTGTAGCCGTCGCCGTTTGCAGGCGAAAGCAGATCGCCGTTGATGATGGTAGGCATACCAAAAGGCCGCTCTGGGTCGTAATTTACAGTGAAGCTTACCTCCTCTAGACAAGGGTTGCCCAGCTCGTCGAAGGTCTTCACCTTCAGATGATTATCTCCCTCGGACAGAGGAACGGAAATGCTGAAGGCTCCAGAGAGCTCACAAGATCCTTCTGCCGCTATCTCTTCTCCTGAATAAACCACAACAGTTGCTGCGCCCTCAGAGCTTCCTGTAATCACAAGGAAGTCCTGGTTGTGTTCCAGCTCTCCTTCCTCAGGCAGCACAGGTGACGTAATGATCAGCGATGACGGCCCTTGGCTTTTCACATTAACTGTTCGTTCACTGGTTCCCAGCCGAATGATATAAGCTCCATCTGGAACCACAGCGCCGTCAGAGTCTTTGCCGTCCCAAACCAGAATTCCGTTTACAGAACCAGGCGAAAAGGTTCTGACAACCCCGCCAGTTGAGCTTACTATGGTTATGGGCGAAAGCGCTGCAGCTTCAAAGGCAATATGGACCTTTTGATTCAGGGCAGGCGAAAAGGAATTCTTGTTTAACAAGAGCTGAGGGGTGGCCTCCCCAAAGAACTGGACCTCGCAGAGGAAGTGATTGCCGATCCTGCTGTCTGGGTCTGGGAAAACCACGATCTTGACATAGCGCGCCCTGGTGTTTAAATTAATGTCCAAAGAATATTGCTCTTTCTCAGGCGGTTTACTGAGTCGATAGGGGGTGGGATTTGCCGCCTGATCAGCTTTGATATATTCTTCCCCGTCTTCGCTTACGTAAAGCTCGAAGTGGCCCATGCGGTTGTTTTTATCAATCTCCTCTGTCCACACTTTCACCTCGTGGAGCTCGTAGACCTGTTTAAGGTCGAATACAACGATGATCTGCTTGTTCTTCACGCCCCACTGGCTGTTGACATTAGTGCTGCCTCCCCAGTTAATACCTCCATCTGTCAGTTTCTTCAGATCCGGATCCAGGTTAACAGCGACCATGTCCTGATTTGCATCGTCGGGGTAATAATAGGTGATGCCAGTGATCTGTGCTGTATTGCGGGGAGTTGTGTAGTCGAGATAAACTGGCAGCTCCCTTTCCACAGGAATGCCATCTATCGTGAACTGTCCGCGTACCAGGTAGCGGCCTGCTGGAACAAAGTTTCCCTGGCTATCCTTGCCATCCCAAGCTGCCTGCACAGTTTCGCCGCTACCGCCTGAAACAAGGTTCTTCACAACCGAGCCGTTTTTGGGGTTGATTATATCCAAAGTAACAAAAGCTCCCTCTAAACTCTCAGCTGTAATTGCCAGCTCTTCACCCCGCCACGGCATAATTACGGGTTTTTCCACCTCTAAATAGGGCAGCCTTCGCCCAAAGATTTCCAATTCACCCAATACTTGCTGTGAGGCCCCTCTGTAAGATTCGATCCTCAAATAGCGGGTACGCAGGTTTAGGTTGTCTGCAGGGATGGCATAGATTTTTCTGGAGGGAGGATTTTCTGTCAACCTGGGCTCTGGGTTTGTAACCTCAAGTAACTCTGTCCAGTTGATGTTGTCTTGGCTTGTATAGATCTTGTATCTGCCAACATACTGATTTGTACTGTCTTCAGTGGTCCAGAGGTTGATTTTCTCTATTTCTGCATAGGACTGCATGTCGACATCGATGACGATAGGGTTGCTGGCAGCCCAACCACCAAAAACAGTAACACCACCTCCTCCAGTGAGGCTGCTGTCGTTAAGCTTTACTCCATTTGGATCATTGTTTCGCGCTTCTGGGTCTTGCCCTGGAATGTCAGGAAGTGTGTAGGTGAAGTCGATAATCTGAATTGCCGCTCCTGCCCCAAGACACACAAGCAGGCTTAGCAAAACGAAGAGCAAAACTATCTTGTTTTTCATTTCTTCTACTCCCCTCTGGAATAAAATACCAACTTACTGGTTGATCTCAATAACTTCCAGCGGCAAGCTGGAGTGGATATAAACAGGCGCCTCGGAAATGCTGAGCTCAAGTATTCCTGTGGGGTTGGGTAAAACTTGTCTTTCGCCATTGCGCTCTACGAGCAAAACCTCTCCGTCAGGCACCCTCACTTTAGCCTTGCTCTGCCCTCTAGCGTCCCACAGGCAGCTCACATAGCCGCCATTAGGCTTTGCAAAGCTGTAGCCGTAGTAAGGGTTGGCAAGGCCGCTCGTAGGGCCGTGATAGACAGTCTCGCCCAACTGCTCGATCATGGTTTTGTAAGCATAGTAAGCTGGTTTGGGATTGCCGTAATAATCGATGAGGCCGAAATTTTCTTCCATGTTATTGGGATCTGTTCCCTCATCCTGAAGAGCGTACCAAAAGATCCTCTTCACACCGCTTGCGATCATGTGCAGATGAGCGCGGACAACGAAATTAGCCTGCATTTCGGGAGTGCTCTTCACAGCCCAATTGTTGCCGGTGTAGGTAGGGCAGCCTGTTTCAGTGATGATGATGGGCTTATCCTCATCGCCAAACTCTGCCATGATTGTTTTCAAGCGTGCCAGCTGCAGCAGGACCCCTTCTGGGGAGCCAGGGGCAAGCCCTGGGGGGACTGGCAGGCTTTTCTGTTGGTACATGTGGATGTCTAACACGTCAAAGTAGTCCTTGGCGCCTGCCTGGTAAAATTGCCGCAGCCAATTTTCAGCCTCGATCCCGTGGATGACCGGGGCAGCCAGGATGTTCTGCTGACTTACCCCCTTTAAAGCCTCGTACCCTTCTTGGACCATCAACGCAAAATCCTGAGGGCTGATGCCGGCAAGATTGGGCTCGTTGCTGCTGGCAAACAGCCAAACTCCCATCCTGTTCGCTTCCCTGATTGCGGCCGGATCCGTTCTCATCCAGGTTAAATAGGTGATGCCGTTCTCCAGATATGGCCTAATTCCCCTCTCGTCCAAGAACCACCAGCGATTGTACTTGACTTTTGCCTCGCGAAGCCACTGAATCTGCTGCTGGAACATTGCTTCCTCTTCTTCGCGGGGTCTGAGATTGTGGGCGCTTCCAGGAGCGAAATAGGGAAAAGCGTTGACCCCGAAAACATCGCCCACTTTCTCTACAGCCAGCACCTCTGGCAGCTTCACAGAAACCGGCTTCAGGCAGCGGCTGGCCGCACCATCTGCTGCACCGCCCACTGCAAGGTAGTACTCTCTGCCTGGAGCAAGTCCTGCGACCAGAAGTTCCCTTCCTTCATCCAGCCACCACCAGTTATCGTACGCCAGTCTTTCCCTGGCATCGTTGAAAAAATCCTCGCCTACGTAAACCAGGCACCCTTCCAGATCTGGATTTTGCGACAAATAATCGCCCAGATCTATTTTGACAGAAGAGTACGTATTAACTTCCACCCCTTTGATGACAGCTGAAGGAATCTGTTTGCTGAATTCCCAGGCAGCCGGATGGCCGAAAACCTCCACCTCTTCGAGAACCTGCTGCCTGGCCGCCGGATCGCGCCAAGTTATTATTTTGATGTATCTTGCCACTATCCCAAGCTGCTCAAGGATAATTGGATAGATTTTGCGCTGGTCAGGGGCATGATCCAGGCGCGGCTCAGGGTTGGCTGCTTCAGTGTGAAAAGTAAAGTTCTCGCCGTCTGAACTGACGTAAATCTGAATTTTTTCCAAATGCTGATTGGGATTGTCTTCGCTTGTCCAAAGAACAAGCCTTTGGAGCGCTACCCATTTCCCGAAATCCACAACAATTGAAATACCTTTTCCAGAGCCCCAGCCGCCAAAGATGGCTGTGGAACCGCCCCAACCTTTCCCGCCATCTGTAAGTTTTTTTCCCTGGGGGTCCTGAGTTAAAACATTCTCATCCTGATCAGGGCCTGTGGGATAGGTGTAGGTGAAGGGCAGTTTTTCAGGCTCTGCCGCCCAAAATTCAACCTCTTCTATGATCTGGTTGCTTGCATCAGGAGATTTGTGAAAGACCAAAAGCACATACCGGGATCTCAGGGCGAGATGTTCTGTGCCAAAACTGTAGATCTTTTTGGCTGCAGGATTTGCTTCCAGTTTCTTTTCGGGATTTTTTATTGTCACAACGTGGTGGTAGTGCTGCTGATCTGTACTTGTGTATACTTCCACTTCCCCTATGTGCTGGTGAGCGTAGTCCTCACTTGTCCAGATCTTCAGCTGGGTGATTAAATACTGCGACGGAAGCTCCCCCAAATCGAACAGCACCATGGCTTGGGGGTGATTCCATGCAACCCACACCGCCCCAGGGGCTCCTATGCCGACTCTGCCGTCTGCAAGCTTCTCAAGGGCAGGATCTTGCTGGGTGATCTCGGGATCTTGATTAGGCATTTGCGGGTACGTATATTCAATGCCTGTGAGTTTCACTGCCGCACCTGCTGTCCCTACCAACAAAGCTACTGCCAGCAAGCTGGCAAGGAACCCCTTCTGCATCCAGTTCACCCCCAACCTTTTATAATTCGGTTTCGTTCTGCTAATTCACCTGCGAGAGAAATCTCTCCTGGAAGCTCTTGGCAGCATCAGCCAACAGCTTTGCTGGATTTGTGTTCTTCTTCGTCAGTACTTCCTCCACAACAGGTCCAAGATATTCAGAGTACAACTGCTGGCTGAAGAACGGCGGCTCAGGCCTGATGTATTTAGCTGCTTCCTGAACGTCAGCAAAATCAATAAATACGTCTAAATTAGCACTCATGACTTCCCGTGCCTTCTGGTCTATTTCGCCGCTGAATATTGGCAGGATGGACAGTGAACCAACGCGGCCTTCTGCCCTCAGATCATTCGCTTGCTCCTTAATGATCTCAGGATCCCAGCTATATAACTGAGACCAGGTGATCCATTTAAATGCAGCTTCTTGTACTTCCTTTGGACTGTTCGGATTGATGACGAGATATGCGCCGCCCATCTGGTTTGCCCGTCCTGCAGGGCCTGCAGGCAAGAGAGCAATGCCAACGTCATCTTTATTTATTCCAAACTGATTGATCATGGTGGGGACGTTGTAGGTTGTGCCGGTAACCATCATCATGCCCAATTGGCCGGCAGCAAACATAGGCATGAGATCTTCCATCACGACCAGAAGGTTAGACTGCAGCACATCGTGTTCCCAGCGCAGGTCCCGGATAAACTCAAGTCCCTTCACTGCCTCTGGCTCGTGGAAGACAGCTTTCCACTGGCCGTTTTCTTCTCTCTGGAAGTCTCCGCCAGCTTGCCATACCCAGTTCAAAAATCCCCAGCCTGCTTCTGCGCCTCTGCCCAAAATGCCGAAGCCTGCTATACCTTTTTGCCTGTTGGTAAGCTTTTTGGCCACTTCCACAAATTCTTCCCAAGTATTTGGGGGCTCGGAGATGCCGGCCTGGCGGAAGAGGCTTTTGTTGTACGCCAAAGCCATAATATAGCCGAACTCAGGAAAGCCGTAGTAGCGGCCGTTGCGGGTAAAGGGCTGCAGCATCTCCACATTCAGCTGATCCCGATGTTCCCAGTTATTGATCATGTCGGTCATGTCCAAAGCATAGCCGCGATCGGCGATGTAGCCTTCAGTCGCGTAAACGCTGATCACGTCTTCTGCCGTTCCCCCTGCCATGCTGGTGGCAAAGCTGTCTGGGCTGTAATTGCGGTCTGTCCAGCGAATCTCAATATCTGGATATACCTCATTGAAGCGGGCGATCTTTTTCTTAAAGTCTCTTAGTTTCACTGTATCTGTTTCTTTGGGGCCATTGTTCACCACAACCACGATCTTTCCGGATGTTGCCTGCTTTTCTCCAGGTTTCTTAATTACAAACAATGCAGCAACAGCCACGAGAAGCACTACCAAAACAACCAGCCAGGTTTTCTTCACAGTCATAACCTCCCTTAATTAAAATTCAGCCTTAACGTGCAGGCCGTAGATTGTGCCATCTGCGTCCTCTGACAAATACTTATCCCAGCTGAGCTGGAAAATCGCTGTTGGATTAACTCTAATCCTCAATCCAGCGCCGATGCTGTCCTGACTCTTTTCAGCGAGATCTTCCTGCCAAATCTGCCGTTTTCCACCTACAAGCAAATCCCAGCCGGGAGCCAGCTCATACGATAAGCCTAAATCAGAAATAAGCTCAGTTCTGTTGATTTGGGAAGCTGCACCGCTTTCTGGGTCAGCTGGCCGCACGGTCCGCCTTCTCTCCCACTGACCGGTCAGCTTCGTTTCCTTCTGCGGCAAAGAGAAGATGGAATGTCTGATGATTTTGGTAAGGGGAAGCTCTCCCCCTATTTTTTCAACATAGTAATTCCGTGTAGTTGCGAACTGGTCTGTCAACCTGCCATCATCTAAGCTGGGCCTCAGCTCGCTCAACTGCCAGTGCTCCACGAGGAAGGTGGCGCCGCTTTGGAAGGTGTAGGCTGCAGCAAACTGTATGCCCTTGCGGTTTGGTGTGGCAAGGCCGTACGGCAGAGCTTCGTTTGCTGCTTCGGCCACAAGCCCGCCCATGGCAGTCCGGGCTGTAGTTGGCCCGAAGATGCTGGCGTTTGTCAGGGCGTAATCTCTGGATTGAGCTGTGGGTGCGTAGTAGAAGGGACCCACGTTTATGAGCCTGCTCTGCAGCTGGAGCTGAGCGCTTTTCCAGGTAAGTTCGCTTGTGAAAGCCTGGTCAAAGGCTGGGGGAAGGTCCCCAAGGATATTGGAGTTGTAGCTGCTGCGCACAATCTCGCCCTGCCAGGATAGGTTCTTGCGCAGCTGCCAATTGGCTGCGAGTCCCAAAAGAAGGCTGTCAGCTGCGCTGCCAGCCGTGGCAGAAGCTATATCGTCCTTGTAGCTCACAAAATTGCCTGTCAGCTCCAAAGCGGGGCTGACTGCCAAAACGCCTTCCAGACCCCACAGGAACCTGTGGTATGGGCTTTTGGCAACCCGACCCACAAGGCCTGTTACCTTGAGATTGTCCACTTGAAACTGTCCGCGGAAACCTTCAAGGCGCCGGGAATTTCCTTTTATTTTCTGCTCAGCCAGCCAATTGCTCCGCTTTTGGGCGAAAATGTCACTTTCAAATTTCGGCTGATCTAAAGGATAGAAGAGGGTAAGGGGTGAAAACTGTGCCCAATAGGTCCCGCCAAGAGTTTGCCAGGCCCCAAAGTCAGCTTTGATGTAAATGTTTTCTGAGGGTGTCAGCTGTTTCCCCCCAGCCCAGGTGTAGATAAACTCAATGTCTCCGCCAACCTCAATTTGAGGTATGGGCCTGCCCACAATCAGCAGCGAAACCCGCTCATTTCCTTTGCTGCCGGTGAGCTGCATTTCGCTTTCGATAGGGTCATGCCAAAGGGGTCTGCCTAAAAAGTCCAATGCACTGCCTGCACCAGGACCTTTCAAGTGAAAATTGCGGAAGTCTGTTACGCTCGTTCCTTTGATCTCAATCCGCGTTAAAGCGCTGTACAGATCGCTTTTTTGCCTGTTGGCAAGCTCTAACTGCCCTTGCAGCTCTTCGATCTTTCCCTGGAGCTTTTTTACTTCCTCCTGCAATTCCAGATTTAGTTGGAAATCAGATGCAGCTGGTGTTTCCTCCTCGAAGGAAAAACTGAATTCTCCCTCAACGCTAGCTGCTAGAACTGGCCAGGCTGCAAGCGCCAAAAGCACAATTAAGCTAAAAAGCTTTTTTCCCAATTTGCCGGCCTCCTTGCTAATTAAAATTGGCTTCTGTATTCGACTAACATCTCTGTTAGCCTCTCATCGCCGCGGGTATCTTCGAACCTGCACCTAATGTAGCTGGCAGAACCAACTGGAAACCTCGCTGTGATTTTCTGATAGTTCTTGTTCACATCTCCGCGGAAAAATTCCCCTCTCCAGGTCCAGTTGCTGGAGCCTAACGACCAGTGCAGTTCTGCAAAGGGCTTGTTGATTTTCTCCTGCAGCTTTTGCCCTGACAGCTCGCCTGAAAGGATCAGCTGCTGATAGCCGCCGATGATTACTGTGTCGCCTATGGTTTGTGTCAGGCTCACTTCTCCCATGTTCTGCTTCACGTCTATGGGTTTTGCTCCTGCCCTATCAGTCCAATACTGTCCACCTGCAAGCTGCAGCCGCGAGCCGTACAGGTAATCTATGGGGACGTTCAGATAGCGGGAAAGTTTTCCGCCGTAGTATCCGAAGGTCTTCCTGCTATCCAGAGCAGGTTCAATTTCGCCTGCAAGATCAAAGTCCAGCATCATGGTGCCTAAAGGTGTAGCAAATCCACCTGCCTCAACGTAGAGACGCTGGTGGTTTGTGATGTAATCTGGCAGCCAGGGATCTTCTTCGTACTGGTAGTAGTAATCTTCTTCTACGCTGTGGACAGCCGAATATGTTGCAGGATAATCGTAGCTGACGAAGTAGTAATTGTAGCGCAGAGGAACCCGCGTTCTAAGCTGCCCTATCAGACGGGCCGCAAACTCCAGTGTGCTGTCGGGGCCTCGCAGCGAATCGTGATCTACCCATGCTAGATTTGTTTCTCCTTGGACATCCATAAATCTCGTGCCAGGCAGCGACCTTGTGTCAAATTGATAGCTGAGGAGAGTAGTGCTGAGGGCAGGCCCTGATGCCGGAGCAGAGGCAATGTCATCAAACCACCGGAAAAGGGAAAAGCTGCTCTTCAGTCCCCCAAGCTGTGTATCCATTTTGCTGAAAATCGCATAGCGGTCAAACTCTTCGCCTCCTCCCCTGCCCACCCGGGAGAAGAAGCCCTGCAGATTCAAACCGGGAAATGAAGCGTTGAACCTAACTCCCTGAAAAGAACGCCTGGTTTCAGGCCACAACTCTTTAGCCCGTACAGCTTTTCCAATCACAAGGGGCGTATCTGAGGTATAAAAACTGCCGACAGTCAAGTTCAACCTCTGTCCTCGCCAAAGAGTGTTCAAGCTGAGGCTGCGGCCGCTGGATTCCATGGTATCCCAGTCGCCCATACCCAGATCATTTTGGATAAACAAGCCAACTTGTAAATTGGCATTATCTTTCCGAGAGATAAATTCCATTTTATTGAACATGTACAGCCTCGGAACTCCTTGATCATCTATGCGAGTGAGGCGCACTATTCCCATAGTTTCGCTGCTTCTGACGGTATACTGGTTGCTGCGGGCTTTTGCCTGCTCAGATATGCTGCCCAGTTCCTCTCGATATGCGCTAATCCCGCTTTCCAGTTCCTCCAGCTGCAGCTGGTATTGTTTGAGCAATTCCCGGGCTTCCCCTGCTGAGAGGGACTCCTCAGCCACAATGGGCATGCACGCTGCCCAGAGGACCAAAGCCCAAGTCCATATTTTTCTCACTACCACGGGCCTCCTTCCTTTAGAAACTTAGCCCCACAGATAACCTTTGTCCATCTCCCACCTCATGGGTGCTGTATGAGTAATCGAAAACCCAGTAACCTGTGCGCAAGCCCAGGCCGCAGCTGAAGCTGCCGCCAGCGTAACCACCCCTGAGGCTCAGGGCAGGGTTAACTTTATATTCCACACCCAAATGCAGCGTTGGGCTGGTGAAAAGCTCTGCCACCTCTGCGGACCACAGGGCCTGCCCCTTCTTGTAGGCAGCGCCAATTGCCACATCAGGGGGCAGCTTGGTGCTTGCCTCATGTGCTTCACCGTCTACCATCAGCGTGCCGCTTAACTTGGTGTAGAGATCCCGCACAGCAAGACCCACAGTAAGCTCATCCAAATCCAGCAGGAGGCCAAAATCAAAGCCTAAGCCCTGCTCAGAGCTGTTTACTGCCTCTGAGCCACCAGCGAAACTATTGTACTTTAGATTTGCTCCCCAATTCAGGTTGAAGCCCCGGCTCCACTCGGGCTTCACTTTTCCTGCGGCACTTACGCTGTAGCTGGACTCCTTGTAAGGAAAGGTTCCGAAGGCTGCGCTGGCATCAAGCCCTGACCAGCTGAGGCCAATTCCACCCCAAGCTGTGGGCCGGACGATGCTGGCCTGATTGTACAAAATCCCTGTCTTCATGAGATCTGCGTTATTGTAGGTTAAACCCATCCTTTGGATTTTCCCAAGGCCTGCCGGATTCCAGTAGATAGCGGTGGCATCATCAGCAATTGCCACAAATGCTCCTCCCATAGCCTGAGCCCTTGCGCCTGCACCAACGTTGGGGAACACTCCCCGCTCAACTGCAAAGCACTGCACGGCAACAGTAAAAAACAACAAAGTTAAAAGAAAAACTGCTCGCTTTGTTGCCATCTCTTTTTCCTCCCCTTTTTTAATACATTACGCTGAAAACCCTTTTAATCGTTGATTTGCCCCTAGTCTCGTCGTTCTGTACTGTCAAGAGAAGCACGTACACTCCCTTGCTGACCAGCCGTCCACTTTCATCTCTGCCGTCCCAAACGAGAAGGTGATCTCCCATCCCTTGGAACTGTTCTGGAAAACTGAACACCCTCTTGCCAGCTAGATTGTAAACCTGAGCTTCCACTTTGGCACCTTGGGTGAGGGTATAGCTGACGTGAAGTTTATTGAAGGCACTGCTGGCAGGAGAGAATGGATTCGGTCCCAGCTGGAGATTTCGCACCTCCAACACCCCTGGCTGCCGCCAGTCCACAATAAACGAGCCCACATCAGACGGAGTAGTGAGCCCTGCACCGCTCACAGCTACAACCTGCCACTGCCACTGGCCCACAACCAAATCAGGGGATATTACCAGGCGGTAATGAGGCTCAGATGTATTAAATGTTATCTTGTCCTCCAGCCTGCCTGTTGGCCAGATGGACAGAAGATACTCTTTGACTCCTGCTGAACTCGACCAGATAAAATCCACAAAGCCTTCGCTTTTCCTGCTGCCGTCCTCTGGCAGGAACAGTCTGGGCTTGCCTGGCGGCTGGCTGTTGACGACTATTTGTCCTGCTGCCAAGACCATATTCGCATCGAAAACTTCAATCCTATAAATGCCGTCGGCCACAGTTCTGCCCTGGCTGTCTTTGCCGTCCCAGGCAAACTGAAGCTGGCCAGGAGTTTTCTCAGAAAGGGGTTCGAGCTCAGCGATGGTTATCCCTGATCTCTTTATCCGTATCCCCAGCGACATAGCCTCTGCCAAGTAAAATGTAATTTGCGCATCGCCCACAGCTGGAGCAAATTCTGCTGGACTCGCAATAACTTGGCCGACTGCAGCTTGCTGATCGTATGTGATTGTGGGAAAAGCTACTGCTTGACTTTCACAGCCTGCCCCATCCACAGCAGAAACTGAGATTTCATTTGCCCCTGCCTGGAGATTGGCCACTGTGAAAACACAAAGGCCCTGCGCATCAGCGGAATACTGGCCGACAACTTCTCCATTCAGGCTGACTTTCAAAGATAAACCAGGACTTGATGTTGCTGTTAGCGTTATTTCTGGTCTGTTAACAGTAGTAGGGAAATTAGTTACAATTTGTGGCGGCGGTGGGCCTTCCCTGATCAAATCCACCCCAGCGGTTCGGATGCACACCTGTGTCTCATTTTTGGCCGTAAGCCTCAGGATATAGGTCCCGGCGCTGGCGTACTCCCCGTTCTTATCTTTACCGTCCCACTGGACAGTTCCCAAGCCGCTAACCGGTTCATCTTTAATCAAACCTGCTACGTGCTGCCCGCTCCGGGTCAAAACCTCTGCAGTCAGCATCACTTCTCCCGCTGCTTCATAAGAAATGGTAAGGGAGCCTAATTGCGGAGCAAAGCTCTGTTTGCTGAGGCTGATGGTCTTCAGGAGGGGAATTTCCTGTCCCCAAACCTCAATTTCCTCTAAGATCTGCGATCTGACCCCCGCCGTAGAGTCGCGGACGATCACGATCATCAGAAATCTTGCCTCTATTGCCAAGCCAGCCTCTCCAAAGGCGTAGATCAACCTTTGAGACGGTGGGTCTTCCAACTTGGGATTGGGGTTTACCACTGTACGAACATATTGAAAATTTTCGCCGTCACTGCTTGCGTGGACTTCAAAGCTCCCAATGTGATGATATTCTCTTTCTTCTGATGTCCAGATTTTTATTTGATCCACAACATATTTCTTCTTCAGGTCCAAGAGTAGTGCGTATCTAGGCTTTCCTTCCCACGTCCCCCAAACAGCTCCAGTGCCTCCCGCTCCGATTCTGCCGTCTGTGAGCTTGATGAAGTCAGGATCTTGTTGAGCTGGATAGGGATCATAATCAGGGTCTTGGGGGTAAGTATAGGTAAAGTCGCTGATCTTTTCTTGGGCATTGACTACACAAGCGGCTGCTACAATTAAAGCTAAAAAACACAGTGCTAATTTGCTGTAAAGTCCCCTCCTTTCCTTTTTGGATTTGCGCTCTAGCGAAGATCTTTTCACCCTGTCCCCTCCTTTAACAGTGTTGTTAGGTGACGATTTTCTAAGCTATTGACTGCTCTTTAGGGATCGCAACAGACCCTCTGAGGACCATCTGGACATGCAAAACTTTCTTTTGCACGGGGCTATTGGGATTTTGAATCGCAGCAGCTAACAGGCGCACCCCCTCTCTGCCAATCTGCTCCCTGGGCACACTGATGGTGGAAAGGCCCACTTCAAGGAGCCGTGCGGCGTAAATATCGTCGTAACCGAAGATGCTGACATCTTCTGGAATTTTTAAACCAGCCTTTTTCAATACCACAGCTGCTTCCAAAATCCTGTCATCGTTAGAAGCAAGGATCGCGGTAGGAAAAGGCCTGGCAGCCAGAAGCTTGCTGATTAACTGGTCTCCTGTTGCATCACCTATGCTCACAATGCTCTCGTCGTATAGGATTTCATTGTTCTCAAGGGCTTCTTTGTAGGCCAAAAAGCGCTGCTGGTAAGGGAACCTTTCCAGGGGACCTGAAATATAGCCAATCCTGCTGTGACCGAGATTTAAAAGATATTCCATGGCCAACGTGATCCCGGTTTTGTTATCTGAGCAGACTGAACTTATCTCCATTTCAGGCAGGTCGTTATCGATGAGGACTAAGGGAAGCCTTTCTTCCGATAGACGATTTATCAGCTCCGGATGAAAGTGTCCCACCAGGGCCAAGCCGTCAATTGCTCTGCCCCTGACCATTTTGAGAATGTTCTCCAGGTCCGACTCTTTCATGATCATAAACTGGGATACCATGTACCTATAATGCATGGCCTCCCGCAGGATCCCCTGCATTACCTCTGAATAGAAGGGGTTTGATTCGATGTTTTCGATCCACTTTCTCCCTGCCATATGTATAACAGCAATTGTATTAGCCTTTTTTACAGTAAGAGAGCGGGCGCGTACATTAGGTTCATAGTTTGTTTCCCGAATTACCTTCAAGACCCTCTCCCTCACCTCATCGCTCACGTTTTCCGAATTGTTGAGCACGCGAGAGACAGTAGAGCGGCTTACTTTTGCCATTCTTGCAATGTCATAAATTGTCAATGTCTTCATGCTATCCTCTGCCTTATGAAATATTCTTTGGGACCGCTCCCATAACTTTCCAAAAAAATAAATTGGATAACCCTTGTTTTTCCAGCTTTTGAGCGGTCTTAAGAGAGCGCTCCCAACAAAAATTTAACCACTTCTTTACAAGTGTACTGATATATTTCCACACAGAGGTCAAAAATCCTTTTTTTGAAAGTAAAAAATTTAATGAGCCAGTTAAATTTTGGGATCGCTCCCAAAGCCCTGTTAAGCGCTCCTGGACTTCCTGTGTGTTCTACTTTTAGAGCAGACAAATTCTCAAACCATCTTAAAAAAACCACAAACTTCTACCCGGAAAACAAAAAGAGGAGCTTGCGCTCCTCTAGTTTTTCGCCAGCAGCATGTTATTGATATCCAAGGCGAGGTCCACTACAAGTTGGATTACTCTATAGCATATCTCAAATTTCGATCCCGTTCATAAAGAGCCAGAGTTGCAGGTTTAATGCTTTTCAAATCTTCTAGGTATTTTTTCAGCTTCAGCAGTTTTTCTTTGATTACATAGTTATTCATGCTCCCTTCCCATGCGCGCGACCTCATACAGCATTATCGGCACAGCCCGGTTCAAGTCCACCAGATCTATCCTATCCCGTCTGAAAAGAAACATTAAATCTTCGAGGAGCCTTATCTACTCTTCTGAAGTCAGCGGTTTTCTGCTCTGATAAGCAAGATCTATATCGCTTTGGGGAGTGAAACGTTCAGTTCCCCAGGAACCAAAACTGACCAACAATGTAAGTTTGTGCTTTTTCACAAGTGCTGCAAAATCCATTTTTTCCTCCTTGCGTTAGCTATGCTACAACAGCGCTTTGTAGAGAAAATTCCCGCCGAAGAAAACCAAAAGGCTACCGAGGACAACAATGATGGATCTGTATAAGTTTTCCTTGATAAACCTGCGAGTTTTTCCAACCACTCCGGATATCAAACCGTACCAAAGAAAATCTGCTCCAATGTGACCTGCATAAAAAGCAGCTATCCCTAGAATACCAAAGGATTTGTAAGCCTCGAGCAGAAAGCCCAAACCTATGACCGCCCACCAGAGAAGGAAATATGGATTGGCTGCACTTATTGCCGCCCCTGAAAAAAACAGGTTCCTTCTCGTTGCACTGTCCTGGTCCAATAGGAGCTTTACTCTGTCTTTCCAAGCGTTCACGATCATCTTTACGCCCAGATGAATTAACAAGGCGCCGCCTATGATGCCAATGACAGTCTGGGCAATTGGAGACTGCAGGATGAGATCAAATCCCAGAAAAATCAAAGCGATCAAGACCAGCTCCAAAAGAGCGTGGCCGGCTGCGATTATAACCCCTGCCTGAGGGCCTGTGTTTAAAGCCTGCTTGATGGTATATGTGAGTAAGGGGCCTGGCATCATGGCCCCTGAAAAACCAACCGCTAACGCTGAAAGGAAAATAACAGCCATAGAACACCTCGAAACTTGATCATAAAATCCGCTATCCAATTAATTAGACAAAGTTTGCGAAAACCCTCCAAAGCTCCAAAACGTTCAATCTTTCCCGTAAACGAACCAGGCGGTTGCTTTGCAATCTCTATCCACTGTCACCCTCACCCAGTGGGCATTGAATCCTGCCGGGAAGGTGTGGACAATTTTTTCTCCTGGCTTGACTGTGACCTTATCGTAGACATGCCAGGAGCCTTCTGCCAGAAAATCAACTTCAATTGTAAACGTAACTTCAGTGCTGCTGTCGTGGCTGAAGCTTACAGACTTGTGAGCGTAGCCTGTCATCAGATACGGATCCGACGGCCTGCCAGCCTCCATCGGCGTATTGAGGCAGGGCCCTCCTTCTCCTTTCGGGCTTCCCATTATCCACAGATCGTCTACGTTCCCAAACCACAATCCTGCCTTCCCATCGTCTGAAGGAACAAAATGTTCATCTTCAGCAGCTCCGGTTAAATTGCCTGCCAAGACCAGCATTCCCCGCCAGGAGGCAAAATCAGAGATCAGCCTATTGTGGGTGCAGATTGGCTTTATCTTTGCTATATCTCCTGCAGACTCTCTGGGCAGTTCGTAAAAAGTGCCGTGCACGTTCATCAAGAAGCGTTCTGTCACAACCTCCCGCTTGCAGCGGCAGCCTGAAATCCCGTCGAAAAGGGCAGAACCCTTGGGAAGCCGATATCTGTTTCCAGCCTCATCGTACATGATTACAGAGGCAGCATCCACCTCGTAATCCTTGGTTATTTCCAGCTTCGTGCGGATTTCCTCTTCTGCTGCAGGATCTTCTGTTTTCCTCAAAACCATCTCTGCGCCGATTTCGTAGTATCCAGTGCCAGAAGCCTCTCCGGCCGAATCAATGAACTCAGCTGCAAAACCTAAAGTTAATGCATTATCGTTTTTCGGATAAATAACCCCTCGGGAATATTCCTCTTCCGTGCCTATGTGCGGTAGGCTCCTGAAGGCTTTCTCATCTAAAGCTGCGGGGCTTGAGCTTCCATAATGAAAATACGCACTGACGCCTTCCGCATCTTTTTCTGCAGTCAGGCGTAGCCATTGGGCATCAAGGTTTTCTGGGATCAAGAAATATGTATAATCTTGTACGTTGATGACTGCAAATTCCTCCCAGCAGCCTGTTCCCTTCTTATCCACTTCAAGCTTGAAGGACACATTGGTACCGCTTTTTTTGCTCAAATGGAGCACGCGCCTGTCAAAGCCTGAGCACAAAAACGGTTCTGAAGGAACTCCCGCTTTTATATCCTCGTCTTTCCAAAGGCCGCCCCAGCCTGCCGGCTCACCCATTTTCAGCAGATCCTCAAACTTACCGAACCACAAATTAGACTGGGGGCGCCCCAGGTGCGGATTCCCCATTAGTGAAGCGTCGTTAGCTGCCAAGACCAGCTGCCCGTTCCAGTCTGTGAAGTCAACCACCATCTTCTGATGCCTAGCTACCGGCCTGATGCCTGCAGCGTTGTCTGGGGTAAATGAAGTGGGAAACTCGTAAAACATCCCGTGCATGTCCATAAGCAGCTTCTCCCTGCCGATGTTGCGAATCCGCGGCCACTCTGTATACCATCCGTGATCTGCATCATAAGTATAGCTGGCTTTGGGCAGCCTGTATGCGAACCAGTTCCCTTCGTGGCATACCTGCAGGAGGACAGATTTTTCATCCCACCCCAAGGCCCAAAGGGGCGCTTTATCGTCGGGAGAACCGAAAATTCCGCCTGGCCCTGTGATTTCCGTGTATTTGTTCCGGTCGATTATCTGCCAGCTTTCCAGTTTCCCAGGATCGGCTTTTCCATCCCACTGGGCGAGTACCCCGCCTTTGCCGTTGTTTGAATATACCAAACGTCCCTGGCCAGAATATGCACCTTTGCCGTGGTCCCCAGGCAAAAGGTGCGGCTTGGGAGGATTTTTGTCTTCCAAAAGCTCCTTCACTTGGAGGGTATTTACATCTACCTCATACAGCCCTTCTTCCATGGTGAAAATGTAGATCTTGTTCTCAGGATCCTCAAGGTGTCTTGCAGAGCTGGTACATCTCCCCTTTAATATATCAGGAGAGATAACCCGTACATTATCGTGCTCGTCGATAAAGTACAATCCTATGTTCAGCTGCTTGGAATCGCGGTGGATCAGCCTGTTGGCGTGCGTTCCGCCGACACTGCCCTGATAGACCTGTACATTCAGCTCTTCGTCCAGGCAGTATAACTTGTCATCGCTGCCTTGGGGAGCATGGGCAGGATAAGTGATAAACCAAAGTTTGTTGTTCCAGACAGCCAATGCGCCGATCCCAGATTCTGTATCGCCCTCATTTGTGACAGCCAATTGCGGATAGATTCCGCTGTATTTCTTTTTTTCAGTCACAGGTTCCATCCCCCTTTTTTCTTTATATTCTAATTTTAACGAAAAAAAGAGGAAAATCTATTGAAAATCTTTCGCTGACCATGGATTTATTTTAGGTCCTTTTTCGGTAATCTGTGGGATAGGCGCCTTGAACTCTTTTGAAAACCCTGGAAAAATAGCTTGGATCTGTGAAACCCACTTCACTTGCGATCTGGGCTACAGTTAAATCTGTAATATCCAACAGATGCTTGGCGTGCTCAACTCTGCACCTGTTGATGTATTCTGTAATGGTTATTCCCATCTCCTTTTTGAACAGGTGGCTGAGATATGCCTTGCTGCAGTAGCAGTGCTTTGCAATAAGGTCCAATGAGATTTTGCCGGCGTAATTGGTCTTGATGAAATCAAGCGCTGATGAAATTATGGCCTTGTTCTGATAATAATCTGCAGCTGAGCGCACAGCGCCCTGCAGCTTGGACTTGATGGACCTTTGGAGAATTTTATTTCGATAAAACAGCGACAACAAATTACAAAGGACCCAGACATCCCTATTCAAATCGCTGACTGAAAAATTGATTTCTTTCGTTACGCTGAGATAATCTTCTACACAAGCTTCCGAATTGAGCCCGTATCTTTTCGCTTTCCGCCTTATAATTTCCATCGAATAATCAAGGTTTTCGTAAAACTGACCTATACAAATCAAAGCAATCAGCTGCTCGTTAAACCACACTGGATAATAAAACTCGTAAATGCCCAGATAACATTTTCCGTAAAAGGGTGTGCGAATCTTCTTGAAAGAATTGCAGAGAACGTTTTTAGACTTCACACAGAAGTGGAAGGCAGGCTCATTTTTCTTAACCCTGTTACAAAAAGGGTTGTTATGATACCTGTAAAGCTTAAAAATATCGTCTATCCGGCTGTTGATTTTGCTGATGCCTGCAATATCAGTCAGATTTATCCTGACTTCATATTTTTTCATTATCTCTTCAAGGAGATACTGAATTGCCTCTACCTCGTCATAGGTTTCGTTTTGCAAGACCTCAGCGATTTCCTTCAACCTTTTCACCTGGCTTGTAAGCAAATAGTAGGCTCAAAGAGATTTTTTCTAGCACTTTCTTTTTCCTGCTTTGTGCCTGCGATGCAGAATGTCCATGATCGCCTGGGCTAAAAGATGCGAATCGTGCCGCAGAAGGTCCTTTTTGCTAATGATGGGAGCTTCAATTGGGATAAACCCAAGCCTCCTGATTTCTTCCCCACTGCCTGTTACTGGATAAGAACCTTCAAGCTCGTATTTCTCCAACAATTCCCGCGGCAGGTCGAAGTCGCTGTTGAGGAGCACGTAGTCTGCGATCTTTTTGTGGCTGTGGGCAACCAGCGCCTCTACGTGCTCGGTTGCTGTATAGCCTTCAGTTTCGCCGGGTTGGGTCATCACATTGCAGACGTACACCTTCGGCGCTTTCGCACGGACAATGGCCCTGGTTATTCCCTCTACCAGGAGATTGGGGATCAGGCTGGTGTAGAGGCTGCCAGGTCCTAAAACTATCAGATCAGCCTCTGCAATTGCCTCCAGCGCCTCTGGCAGAGGCTCTGCATCTTTTGGGACTAAAGAAACCCTCCTGATCCGTTTGCCGCGCTGGGGAATTTTGTGCTCCCCGCGGATGGTGGTGGAATCTGTATATTCGGCTTCCAGATATACCTCCTGCAGTGTCGAGGGTAGCACCTGGCCCCGTACCGCAAGGACCCTGCTGAACTCCTTGATTCCCGTGAGAAAATCTCCTGTTACATCGCTCATGGCAGCGAGGAACAAATTGCCGAAATTATGGCCTGCCAAAGCTCCTTCCTCGCCTGTGAAGCGGTGCTGGAATAGCTTGTTCAGAAGGGGCTCTGCATCTGCCAAAGCCAGCAGGCAGTTACGCACATCGCCTGGAGGCAAGATCCCCATTTCTTCCCGCAATCTGCCTGAACTTCCGCCGTCATCAGCAACTGTGACAATGGCGCTCAGGTTTGTGGTGTGCTCTTTCAAGCCCCGCAACAGAGAGGCAAGGCCTGTGCCCCCTCCCACCACAACTATTTTCGGCCCCCGCCGGCCGTGGCGGGTTTTGTAGAGGCGCTTCGGCCAGCTGCCGGGAATGCCCAGATCCGAGATCATAGAGCCCAAGAGGCGGTAAAAACCCCAAAAAATAAGAAACAGTCCCAGAATAAGGGCAGGCACTGCCAGCCACAACAATGAAGAAACATGCCCGGTTGTCCTGAAAAGGAACCGGAGCAGGTGCCACTGTACTCTATTTATAAAACGAGAATCGAAAAGGAAAACGAGGCTTGTGCTAGAAAAGACGATTCCTGCGATGATGGTAAACAGCCAGCGTTTAAAACCCCAGTCCCTGGTTCTCAATCAAGATCCCTCCGCCCTATACTGCTTTGGCGTTTTTCAGATCGCGATGCTCCACCAAGACTTTGTAGCCCAGCCCTTTGATGAAATCAGCTATCGCGTTGGTCACAGCCACTGACCTGTGCCTGCCTCCTGTGCAGCCAATGGCGATGACGAGATTTGAACGTCCCTCTCTTTGATAATTTGGGAGGAGTTTTTCCATGAAGGCGAAAAAGTGCTGGTAGAAGTCGTGAGTCTGGGGCCAGCGGTTAAGATATTCCACAACCTGCTTGTCGTTTCCAGAGCATTCCCGCAAGCCTTCCACATAATAAGGATTAGGCAGAAAACGGACATCGAAAAGCAAATCCGCATCCATGGGAATACCGTGCTTAAAGCCGAATGAAACGACAGTCACAAGGAATTCAATAGTTTGATCCGAAGCAAAATACTTGCTGATCTCACGCTTCAGTTCGTAGTTGGAGAGATTTGAGGTGTTGATCAGCTTGCTGGCTTGGTTTCTGAGGCTGGCCAGCCGCATCCTCTCGCCTGCAATTCCCTCCAGCACGCTTCCTGTGGGAGCAAATGGATGGCGCCTTCTGGACTCCTTAAACCGGCGGATGAGAATCCTGTCGTCTGCTTCTAAAAAGACTATTTCGGGATTTATCCCCAGCTCTTCAACGCTCTTGAGGGCATCTGCTATGCTGTCGAAGAATTCCCCGCCGCGAATGTCCACAACCAAGGCAATATGCTTCAGGTTGCTCTGAAGGCACAGCTCTGCGAATTTAGGAATAAGCGTGGGAGGCAGGTTATCAATACAAAAATAACCCAGATCTTCAAAACAGCGCATAGCCTGGGTCTTCCCTGCTCCGGAAAGGCCGGTGATGATCACAAAACGGTTCTCTGACATTTCTCTCACACCCCTCTCCTTGCCTTGATTATACCATAAATAATTTGGAGAAACTACATACATGCTAAAAATTACCTCAGACCTCCACACCCACACCACAGCCAGCCACGGCAGAGGCAGCATGGAAGACAACGTTCGCGCTGCAGTCGAGTTAGGTTTGGAAAAAATCGCCATCACAGATCACGGCCCTGCCCATCTGTTTGGCGTGGGAATAAAAAACAGCGAGATCCTGTTGGAACAAAAAAGAATGGCCATCGCTTTAGCCAAGCGCTGGCCGCAAATTCAGATTCTCGTAGGAGTGGAAGCCAACGTTGTCTCTCAAGACGGCCAATTAGATGTTCCAGAATCTGTCTTAGACCAATTAGATCTGGTCCTAATCGGTCTTCACCCCAGAGTGAGACCCGCATCCCTTGCCGCAGCGAAAGCACTGGTCTGGAACAATTGGTTAGCTCGTTTCCGGGCCTTCGAGAGCCAGGCTATAGCTGCAAACACCAAAGCCCTGCTCTCTGCCCTAGAGCGGTATCGGGTGGATTTTGTGGTCCATCCTGGACTGCACCTGAAAATTGATACCCTGGCCTTGGCCAAAGCAGCAAGCAGGTGCGGCGCAGCCTTAGAGCTAAGCGGAGGTCACGGCGCTGAGAGAGAATATGTAGAAAAGGTTCTCCAGACCGATGTGAAGCTTGTGATCTCCTCAGATGCCCATAAGCCTCAAGATGTCGGCAACTTCAGCAAAGCCTTAATGCTCGTGGAGGAGTTCCAGATTCCAGCTGAGAGAATCATCAACGCTGAGCGATAATTTCCTGCTTCCCCTCTGCTAAATTAATACCCTTGAAGCAATTTCTATTGTCTGGTCGCTATCGGCAGCCGCAGTGAGCTTTCAGCATTTCAAACAAAAGCCTTGCTACAAGCTCGTGCCCTTCCTCTCCAGGATGGTTGATGCCGTTTGCAAGGAGCAAATTTATATCGCGGCCCTCCTGCTCCCATTCTCGCCAAACCTTGTAAGGATCTACCAGGGCTGCATCAAGCTCCCTAGCCACAGCCCGCATGGTTTCCACGTATAAATCCAAAACCCCTGCCAGTGATCTTTCAAGCACAGGGCCCACCAATTCTCGCTGATTTTCGTGAATCTTTGGATTAACAGCCGTCAGCATCATGTTCGGGGTTATATATACCAGATCCGCATTGGTTTGAGCCTTAATCTCCTCGCCCATCCGCCTTAAAGAGTCTGCATAAATCTCCAAACCCTCTCTGCCGGTACCAGAATCATTAAGGCCGAAGCAGATGGTAACCAAATCTGGATCGAATGCCAATACATCCCGCTGCAATCTCTCCAAACCACCCTGGGCAGTATCGCCACCAACACCGGCGTTAATCACAGACAAGACTGTGCCTGGAAAATGCGCATGAACCAGCCTGCGAAATTTAGCATGATAAACATCTTCATGATAAATGGGACTGCCAGAAGGGTCGTGCTCCCGAAACCCCTGGGTTACACTATCTCCCAACGCCACATAAATCACAGGTCTGGCAAATCTGTTTTCAGCCTTTTCCTTTAACCGCCTGCAAAATCGCAGCAATCAAATCACCTTTTCCATATCCTTCCAGGGGAAAACCCGCAGCCCTTCGCCGCTTCTTCCATGCTGCATACATGAAGTGCCAGCGCTTCTTCAAAACTAGCACCAGCGCTTCTACATCCAAATCATGAAAATAGACGCTGTACCCTAACTAAACCGTTCCCAAAAAAGCTGGATAAGTCAGCTTGGCCAGAATCTGAGCCTGCCTTTATTTCGTGGTTAACGCTGATGAATCAATTGGCCAGCCAGGTACGTCCTGTGCACCTGAAATTGGGAATCAATTGCTACCAAATCTGCTGCTTTTCCAACCTCGATACTGCCGTAGAGATGGTCCAGGCCTATGGCCTGGGCTGGGTTCAGCGATGCTGCCCGAACTGCTTCACACAAGGACAGCTGGGCGAATTTGTACGCATTCTGCACAGCTTGAAGGAGAGTCAGCATGCTGCCACAGAGGGAACCTGTTGGGCGCCTTGCCTCCAGTCCCTTGACGATCATCTTCTCGCCGCCAAAGTCGTACTCTCCATCTGGAAGGCCCATGGCCTTCAAACCGTCTGTAATCAGAATTACGTCATCTATGCCCCGGGCGTGAATAAACAAATTCACTGTGGCAGGGTGCAGGTGAATGCCGTCGGCAATGATTTCGGCTTTGAGGCCTTCTAGGCTCAAAGCTGCACCGATAATTCCAGGCTCTCTGTGGTGGAAAGGCCGCATGCCGTTGCCAAGGTGTGTCACCTGGGAGAGACCAGCCTCCACTGCCTCCTGCATCTGGGCATAGGTGGCACCGCTGTGGCCTGCAGCTACCGCTGTCCCGCGGGAAACCAGATATGGAATCAGCTCCAGGTTGCCAGGGACTTCCGGCGCTAAAGTCAAAAGCCGCAAGGCCTCTGCAGGCAAGAGCCCGTAGAGTTCGTCTACCTCCTCCCTGGTAGCCGGGCGGATCACCTTCTCGACTTGCGCTCCCCTGTATTCGCTGGCAATAAAAGGACCCTCTACGTGCACTCCCAAGATCCTCGCTGCGTTGGGGAAGGGGGTCCCCACGTGCTTGCCTACATTTGCCACAGCCTGCGCTACTGCATCAGCAGCTGCGCTCATGGTGGTGGGGAGAAAGCCTGTTACGCCGCTTCTGCCGAAAAACTCCGCCATAGTCTTGAGAGCCTCAGCTGTGGCATCCATGGTGTCAGCGCCCATGGCGCCGTGGACGTGCAGATCAATGAGCCCTGGGATCAAGGTGAACTCTCCCAAGTCAACAGCGGGCTCAGGCGCAGGGCCAGTGCCGAGGGCGGCTATTTTCCCTGCTTCGATTTTCACCCATCCCCCGACTAGCTCCCTGTGGGGAAGAACAACTCTGCCAGCTTTTAAAACAGTCGCCATCTTTTTACCTCCCATCGTTTAATTTCCAGGCAGCAACCTTGCCGCTGAGGTCAGTGAAGTATATTTGAGAACCATCGTAAAACGGCTCTCCCAGAACAAAGCCATTCCCCACCTTTAAGATGGGCTGCGCTTTGAGACCTGCCTCGTGCCAAAGCTGATAGACAGTACCGCTTAGGGCAACCTGATATGCTTTTTCGCCGCTTCCTACAGGCCCTGGACCTGTGAAGAGATCTGGGACCTGCATTTGCCAAAGTTTGGCACCGCGAATGTTTATGCCGATGAGCTCCCGATTTAAAGTGCCTGCAACCTGCAGTCCCCCAATATTTGTTCCCAAAGGCGCGTAAAGAAGCTTCTCTTCAAGCTGCCAGAGGGCTGAACCGTCTTTCGGGTTCAAGCCCCAGATCCTTCTGGGCGTGGAAACCAAAAGCACTCCGTCCGCGAGAGCCGGGGTGGCTCCTCCTGGTGCATAAATGCCCATGTCCAGCTTCTGCAGCCAGCTTTGCCTGCCATCTGCCAGGCGCAGCGCCGCAATGCTCCCTTCCCAGCTGGTTGCATAAACCATATTGCCTACAACTAGCGGCGGAGCTTCGATAAGGCCCCCCAGATCCTTCTGCCAGCGTATATTGCCAGTTTGGGCTTCCACGGCTACTAGTTTCGTGCCTGCCCCCACCAAGACTAAATTGTCTGCCAGAACGGGTCTTGTGAGGATACTACCGTCCAAGGTTAAGGACCAGCGCAGAGCTCCGGCTTCTGTAAAGCTGTAAAAACCGCCGGCTTCGCTGCCCAAATAGAAGGCGCCATCCCCCCAGGCCGCACCTCCAACCAAGGGAGAACCTAAGTGCCTCTCCCACAGGAGGCTTCCGTCTTGCCGGTCCAGACACTGCACCCAGCCGTTTAAGGTTGTCACCAAAAGGGTGTTTGAGCCTGCTGCAGGGCCTGCCTGCAGGTCTCCTTTGGCTTGAAACTCCCAGCTCAGCTTCGGGCTTGGCTGGGCTGGCTGAAAGAAAAAGGAACGCTGTTCTTCCCAGTAGCCGGTTTCGGTTTGGTAGCGGACAGAGAGCTTGTGCCAGCCAGCTGTCCAGTCGCCGAGAAGCAGGGTTTGCCAGGGAACTTCCTGGCCCCGAGCCTCAATGCTCACAGACAGCTCTTTTTTGTCGTCCACTGCGATCTCCAAGGTTCCGCTGCTGTTTCCCACAAGAACAAGCTCCAGGGGGACAGCTCCCTGCCAGCGGCTTTTCTGCTGGGGAGAGAGGATCTTAAGCTGGTCAGAAGAAGGGGAAGTGAAGCTGTGGCGCAGCACGAGCTCTCCTCCCAATTGCTTAGTGAAGATAGTGGTACGGCCACCGCTGAGGTTGACAATCAAATACTCTTCGTTTATGGCAGCAGG
>LFRM01221653.1_pt1 | contig 29525 bp, 24 predicted proteins | sample 618341 | NCBI WGS metagenome assembly LFRM01 (sample SAMN03654438, study PRJNA283298) | anaerobic digester metagenome | isolation source: pool of bioreactors CSTR01a, CSTR02a, and CSTR03a thermophilic anaerobic... | place: Denmark: Kgs. Lyngby | collected 2014-05-21 | reverse complement strand
TCGTCACTCGCCGTTCTGTGCTGCAGCTCGGCAAGGGACAGCTTATGCTCATGTGCTTTAAGCTCCTCCTTGGTTTTCTCGATGGTGTGAAGCCAAAGCCCGATTTCAAGCTCCTTTTTCTCCTCGGAGAGAGCTATAAACTTCTGCGCTTTTTCGCTTTGAACCTTGAGCGGTCCTACGCGGGTTTCAAGCTCTGTAAGTATATCGCGGAGCCTTACGAGATTTTCCTCCGCCTGATCGAGTCGCCTTAAAGCGTCCGTTCTTCTGTAACGGTAATGCGATATCCCCGCCGCTTCCTCAAACATATCACGGCGCTCAGAGGATTTTGCGGATATCATGTCGGCGATTTTACCCTGACTGACCATGGAATAGCCATCCCTGCCCAGACCGGTATCCATAAACAGCTCGTTTATGTCCTTGAGGCGCACGCCGTCCCCGTTAAGCTTGTATTCACTCTCGCCCGAACGGTAATAGCGGCGCGTTACCACAACCTCTTTTTTATCCGAATTGAGAGCGCCGTCCGAGTTGTCAAGGCGCAGTGTTACCTCCGCAAAGCCCTGGGCACGGCGTTTATCGGTGCCGCTGAAAACAACGTCCTCCATCTTTGAGCCGCGCAGCGACTTCGTTGACTGCTCGCCGAGAACCCAGCGCACAGCATCGGAAATATTGCTTTTTCCGCTGCCGTTGGGGCCTACGACGGCGGTCATTCCGCTGCCGAATTCAAGCACCGTCTTATCGGGGAATGATTTAAACCCCTGCATTTCCAATGATTTTAAAAACATCTGCTTCTCCGTTTCATTGAATTATTATTTCAGGCTTGTATACATCACAGGCGGCGCAAGCGCGCACCGTGCATAAATATCCTTTTTCAGTCAAGGTGTTCAGGTTTTCGCGTTTTTGCCCGACCATCTTGGATATTTCAGTGCCGGGCACAAGTATTGTATATCGCTTGTCCGTGTCGGCTCCCTCAAGCAGACTGAGCGCCGCAGCCAGATATATTCTGCTTTCACACAGCTCGCGAAAGGCTGGATGATAGGCTCCGGCAATATATCCCTGCTCGACATTTCCGCCCGAATGAAGACCGAGGCGTATTACACGTATGTGTGCCTGATGAAACATAAGCAGCAGCCTTGAGCAAAGGCTCACTGCTTCCCCGAGCGTCTGCGCCGTGTATTCACCGCTGCGGTAAAGTCCGGCAAGCGGTGTGTCCTCAAGCACGACAGTCGGATATATGCGCATCGTATCCGGCGAAAGAGCCGCAAGCTTTTCGGCTGTTTCAACACAGCCGGCATCCGTGTCACCGTAAAGCCCCGTCATCATCTGAAGACCGAGAGAAAAACCGTTCTCCTTTATAAGCCGCGAAGCGTTTACCACATCCAGAGGAGTGTGACCGCGGCGGTTAAGCATGAGGACTCTTTCGTCCATGCTCTGTGCTCCGAGCTCAATCGACGTAACCGAATACCGCTTGAGGATATTGAGTATATCCTGCGTTATGGCATCGGGACGCGTGGATATGCGCACTCCCGAAAAATATCCGGCGTCCGTAAACGGCTTTGCCGCCTCAAGAAGACTTATCATATATTCCGGCTCTATTGCCGTAAAGCTGCCCCCGAAAAACGCTATTTCGCTGTTTTCCGGCGAAGTGCCGCTCTTTATTGCAATATTTGCAGCCTCGGTTACATCCTCCGGCTTCAACGGCTGTGTCTTTCCGGATATGCTGCGCTGATTACAGAAGCTGCACTGATGCGGACAACCGAGATGCGGCACAAAAAGGCTTACGTTTGCATGCTTCATTTTTTATTTCTCTTTTCAAGCGCGGCCTTTGCCGCCTGCTGTTCGGCAAGCTTCTTGCTTCTTCCGCTGCCCTCGCCTATGCGTTCGCCGTTGAGCGTCACCTCAAAAAAGAAGGTCTTGCTGTGGTCGGGTCCGCTCTCCGCTGTCTGATTATATTCAAGATGCGCGTCATGAAAGCGCTGTACATCCTCCTGAAGCAGGGTTTTATAATCCTTTACCTCCTCGGAGAAGGCGCCGTCCCAGTTCTCAATAAAGCCGATTATAAATTTTCGTGCCGCTTCAATTCCGCCGTCAAGATATATTGCGGCAATAACAGCCTCAAAGGCATCCGACAGCACCGACGGTCTGTTTCTGCCTCCGGTAAGTTCCTCGCCCTTGCCGAGAAGAATCTGAGAGCCGAGACCAATCTGCTGCGCAAAGGTAAAGAGTGTCTTTTCGCACACCGTAGCCGCACGCAGCTTTGTAAGCTCTCCCTCCGGATGACCGGAAAGAGTTTTATAATAGTACTCCGCCGTAACAAACCCCAGTACGGAGTCCCCGAGGAACTCAAGCCTCTCGTTGCACTCTCCGAATACGGTACGTTCGTTTGTATATGACGAATGGGACAGTGCTGTTTGAAGCAGACTCCTGTCCTTAAAGGTGTATCCTATTTTTTCTTCAAAGCTTACCATATTATTCAGCGGCCTCTGTTTTTTCTTTTTCGACAAGCGCCTCTATCTGAGAGATTACTCCCTTTTCGGAGAAATCCTTTGCCTGGCGTACAGCGTTTTTAAAGGCTCTTGCATCCGAGGAGCCGTGTGCCTTTATTACGGGCTTCCTAAGGCCCATAAGCGGCGCTCCGCCGAACTCCTTGTAGTCCATTTGCTTTTTGAAATCCTTTATGCCGCCCATGACGAGTGCGGCGGCAAGCTTGCTTACTGCGTTTTTCTTGAACAAAGCGCTTACTCTGTGCGCTATTGAGGACGCCACACCCTCATACATTTTCAGTATGACGTTTCCGGTAAAGCCGTCTGCAACAACGACGTCGCACACGCCCGCAGGAATATCCCTGACCTCCGCGTTGCCTATAAAATTGAAATCGCACTCTTTGAGAAGCTTGTAGGCTTCAACATAGAGAGGGGTTCCCTTGGTTTCCTCGGTGCCGATGTTGGCAAGACCTATACGCGGAGAAGCTACCCCGAGTATATTGTGCATATATATGTTGCCCATTGTGGCAAACTGAACAAGAGTTTCGGGTGTGCAGTCAAGATTAGCTCCGCTGTCTATGAGCATAAACGGCTGCTTTTCCGACGGCATAACCGACGCTATTGCCGCTCTTTTTATCCCCTTTATGCGTTTGACAATAAACGTACCGCCAACCACAAGCGCACCGGTGCTGCCTGCCGAAACGAAGGCATCACCCTCTCCGGCGGCGAGCATACGCAGCCCGATTGCCATAGAGGTCTGATTTGAAGCATGACGTATACCGAGCGGGTCATCCGTCATCTTCATAACGTCCGGAGCATCATGTATGGTTATATTTTCAAGAGATATGCCGTTTTCCGAGGCACATTTTTTTATTTCATTCTCTTTGCCAACCGCAATAATTTCAACACCGAGCTCTTTTACGGCATCGGCACAGCCCTTTAATATTTCAAGCGGTGCATTGTCGCCTCCGAAGGCATCTGCTATAACTTTCATAGCTTTTTAATCTCCTTTTCGAGTATTGCAAGACTTCTCTGGGAAAGCGCCTCGTATCTTTCGCGCTTATCGCGTATTTTTTCTTCAAGCGGCGGCAGAAGCCCGAATGCGGCACCCATGGGCTGAAAGTCATCATTCTCCCTTGTTGTGCTCACATGTGCACTGAGTGCTCCGAGCATGGTTGTTACGGGAAGAACAAGCTCCGGCTCGCCGAAAATATGCCTTGCGGCATTTATTCCCGCCAGAATACCACTGCCCGCGGACTCCATATAGCCCTCAACTCCGGTTATCTGACCGGCAAAAAACAAATCAGGGTTTTCACGCATTGCAAAGCTCGGCTTCAGGAGCTTGGGCGAGTTTATAAAGGTGTTGCGATGCATTACGCCGTAGCGCACAAACTCGGCATTCCTGAGTGCGGGAAACATAGAGAAAACCCTCTTTTGCTCGCCGAATTTGAGATTCGTCTGGAATCCGACAAGATTGTATAGCGTGCCCTGCTTGTTTTCCTTGCGAAGCTGAAGCGCCGCCCAGGGTCTGTGACCGGTTTTCGGATTGCAAAGTCCGACGGGCTTCAGCGGACCGTAGCGTATGGCGTCAAGTCCTCTTGAGGCAAGCGCCTCTATGGGCATACAGCCCTCATAAACATCCTTTTTTCTGTCGAACTCGTGAAGCTCGGCGCTCTGTGCGTTGACAAGCTCGGAGTAGAATGCCTCATACTGTGCTTTATCAAGCGGACAGTTTATATAGTCATCCTCCCCACCCCTGTCGTATCTCGACTGGGTAAACGCCTCGTCCATATCTATACTTTCCGCCGTAACTATGGGGGCTGCGGCGTCAAAAAAGCTCAGCGCACAGCCGCACAGCAAGGATATTGACTTTGAAAGCGCATCGGACGCCAAGGGTCCCGCTGCAACGATGCAAACGCCGTCCGAGGGGATTTCCGTTACCTCGGAGCGTATTATTTTTATCTTGGGATTTGCCTCGATTTTTGCGGTAATAAGAGCGGAAAATTCGTCCCGGTCAACAGCAAGTGCTCCTCCTGCCGGAACTCTGCACTCATCGGCACATTCAAGACACAGCGAGCCGAGTCGTCTCATCTCCTGCTTGAGAAGACCGGCAGCGGAAGCTGTCCGCTCCGCCTTCAGAGAGTTTGAACAGACAAGCTCGGCAAGCCCTGCGCTTTTATGGGCGGGAGAAAATTTCTCCGGCTTCATCTCGTACAGCTCGACATCTATTCCTCTTTTTGCGAGTGCATAAGCAGCCTCACATCCGGCAAGTCCTCCGCCTATAACCTTAACGGCAGCCATTTATTCCTGCTCCTCCGACGAGGATTTTTTCTTCCTCGGCGCTTTTATTTGATAATCGCAGCCCTCGTTAAGGCATGAGATTATTCCGCCTCTGCCTTTAAACAGGGATTTTCCGCACTTAGGGCAATTTTCGCCTGTGGGCTTGTCCCAGGTCATGAAATTGCAGTTCGGATAATTTCCGCAGCCGTAAAAGACATAGCCCTTCTTGGATTTCTTGCCTATGACCTTACCTGAGCACCTCGGACAAAGCGCATTGGTTTCCTCAACAAGCGGCTTGGTATTCTTGCAGTCCGGATAGCCCGGGCAGGCAAGGAATTTGCCGAAGCGTCCGCTCTTTATAACCATATTTTTGCCGCATTTTTCGCATATAACGTCTGTTATATCCTCCTCGAGCTGGATTTTCACCCCGCTCATTTCGGCTCTTGCCTTTACAAGCCCCGCCTCGAATTCATCATAAAATCCGTGGAGCACCGCAACATAATCCGTCTGACCGTTTCCGATTTCATCAAGATTTGTCTCCATCGCCGCGGTGAATTTTGTATTGACTATTTTCGGGAAACGCTCCCTGAGCAGCTTGGTAGTGGCGGTTCCGAGCTCTGTGGGCTTGAGCATCTTTGCTTCCCTTACCACATACTCGCGCTTTACTATGGTGGTAACTATTGAGGCGTAGGTGCTGGGTCTGCCCACTCCGGTTTCCTCAAGCGTCTTTATAAGCGCCGCCTCGCTGTATCTCGCCGGAGGCTGTGTGAAGTGCTGATTTCCTCCGAGCTCTTTTAATTTTAAGCTGTCGTTTTCCTTTATGTCGGGCAAATTGCTTCCGGACTCCTCGTCCTCATCATCAGACGAGTACTCATACAACGCCGTATAGCCGTCGAATCTGACGGAATATCCGCTTGCGCCGAACAGGCAGTAACATTCCTTGCTTTGCGCTCTGTCCGACTCGCCTGTCGCCTTTATTTCAAGCTTTACCGTATCCTGCACGCATGCCGCCATAAGACTCGCCACATAGCGCTTCCATATAAGGTTATAAAGCTTGTACTGCTCCGGCGTAAGACTGCCTCTCGCCTTTTCGGGAGTAAGCTCTACCATCGTAGGACGAATGGCCTCATGGCCGTCCTGAGCACCGGCACGGGTTTTAAAGTAGCGCGGCTTCTCGGGCAGATATTTGTCACCGTAAGCTGATGCAATATATGTGTTTGCCTCCGCTCTCGCCTCCTCGGAAATACGAAGCGAGTCGGTTCTCATGTATGTGATAAGACCGACAGAGCCTATACCCTCAACATCAATGCCCTCATAAAGCTCCTGTGCGATACGCATGGTTCGCTGTGCCTGAAGTCCGAGCCTTTTTGATGCCTCCTGCTGAAGCGTGGAGGTGCTGAAGGGCGGTGCGGGCTGCTTTTTGCGGGTTCCCTTTTTCACGCTTGAGGCTATATATTCCGCACCGTCAAGGCGTGCAAGATAGGTGTCCGCCTGCTGTTTGTTTGTTATTTTCACTTTACCGTTTTCATCGCCGATAAATGCCGCGGAAAACGCCTTCCTTGAGGACGGAGCGGTGAATTTCGCATCAAGTGACCAATACTCCTCAGGCACAAATGCCTTGATTTCATCCTCTCTGTCAACTATCAGACGCACAGCGACACTCTGGACGCGACCCGCCGAAAGTCCGCGGCGTATCTTCTGTGAAACGAAGGGGCTGAGCTTGTATCCGACAAGGCGGTCGAGTATACGGCGCGCCTGCTGTGCGTTCACGAGGTTTACATCCACCGTTTCCGGGTGCTCAATTCCCTCTTTAACGCTTGTCTTATTTATTTCGTTAAATTTCACGCGGTTTTTTTCCTTGAGGTCAAGCCCGAGAATGGTGGCAAGATGCCATGAAATTGCCTCTCCCTCGCGGTCGGGGTCGGTCGCGAGAAAGACTTTCTCACTGTTGGCGGCCTTCTCCTGAAGTTCCTTTACGAGCTTTTCCTTTCCTTTTATTATCGCATACTTAGGCGCAAAATCATTCTTGACATCAACGCTGAGCTTTGCCGCGGGAAGGTCTCTTACGTGACCCATAGACGCGGTAACGTCATAGCCGGCTCCGAGATATTTTTTTATAGTTTTTGCCTTTGCCGGTGACTCCACTATTACAAGCTTTGACATACATCAACCGTCCTATATTTCAGATTTTTAGTTATACCTTTATGTAGTTTTTTCCGCTCTCAAGGGTTATAAAGCCATACATTTCAAGCTCGGTGAGCGCTGCAAGCACCTGCGGAAGGCTCAGCTCCGACAGGCGTTTGATATCATCGACATGAACCGCGCTGTCTCCGAAAACCGCATACACCTTTTTGGCATCATCCGAAACGCTCTCCGGAAGCTCGCGTTTTACGGACACAGGCTCTTTGCAAGCAGGCGGCTCAACCCTTACAGGCTCAGTCTTCCTCTTTTCGTTTGTATGAGATTTACCGGACATGTTTCTGTAATTGACATATTCAACCGATGAGATGGGTTCGTTAGACCTTGAGAGATTTATTAAATCGGGATATTCAAAAGCATATTCCGACATAATATCCATTGCGGTAAACACGGGCTTTGCACCGTCGCGTATAAGCTTGTTTGCGCCGGTGTATGACGAGCTTATAACATCTCCGGGGACTGCGAAAACATCTCTGCCCTGCTCAAGTGCAAAGTTTGCTGTTATCAGAGAGCCGCTTTTTTCTCCGGCTTCAATAACAAGCGTTCCGAGACTTACGCCCGATATCAGGCGGTTTCTTATCGGAAAGGTGCTCCTGTTTGCCGGAGCATCGGGAAAAAATTCGCTGACCACCGCACCGTTTCTTGCTATTGCCCGTCTTAAAGCGGCGTTCTCCCTGAGGTAATCGACGGAGAGCCCGCAGCCGAGGAAGGCTACGGTTTTACCCTTGGCAAGCATAGCCCCTGCATGCGCCTCGCTGTCAATTCCGAGCGCTCCGCCGCTGACTATTACAGCGCCCGCCTGTGAAAGCTGCCTGGAAAGCTTCTGTGTGACCTCAACGCCGTAACGCGAGGCCTGACGAGTACCTACAACCGAAATCATGACGGGACTTGCAAGCACCTGCTTGTCACCCTGTACATAAAGCACAAGAGGTGCCGAGGATATATCCCTCAGACGCGGCGGATAGTATTCATCGTCATAGGCTATTATATCATAGCCATGCTGCTCACAGTGCTTCTTTATGTCGTAGCACTGTGACGGGCTGTGCTGCCTGAGCTTCGCAAACTGAGCAGGAGTAATCACTCCCGAGGCTCTCCACTCGCCCGAGCCTGCCTCATACATATTGTAAGGGTTGGTGAACAGACCGAGTATTTCGTCGGTTCTCGCGCCGGCTCCGAGAGCACGCTGAAGCCATATCCAATATTCAACCGGACATCCGCTCATTTCATCATTTCCCACATCAGTATCGCCGCAGCCGCAGAAGCGTTGAGCGATTCCGTTCTTCCCTTCATGGGTATAGTCACTTCAATGTCGCACACCGAGGCTGTTACCTCGGTTATTCCCGCGCCCTCGTTGCCTATGACGCACACGGCGCCGCCGGAAAAATTCATTTCGGTTACGGGGCGCGCACCGCTGTCCGGTACAGAGGCAAGTGTAAGCATGCCTTTTTCCCTAAGCTGACCGAGTGTCAACGGAAGCTCAGCCGTGAAAAACACCGGCAGCCTGAGCAGAGAGCCCATTGAAGCACGCTGTGCCTTGGGGTTATATATGTCGCAGCCCGATGCCACTATAATACCGCTCATTCCCAGCGCTTCGGCAGTACGTGCCGCCGCACCGAGATTTGAAGGGTCGGAAATGTTTTCAAGCGCAACATATTTACCCATTGTATCTATTTTATCAATGTCGGAAATTTTGTCAAGCATTTTGCATATACAAAAGACGCCCTGGTCCTGTTTTGTATCGGATATTCTTGAGGCAACATCTGTTGTGATTTCATACGATTGCTTCGCTGCCCGCTCAAGCAGACCTATGGATTTTTCATAACGCATCATAGCATCGGCGGTTACAAAAAGAGTGTCTATTTCCACCGAGCTGCGCGCGGCGTCACAGCAAAGCCGTACACCCTCAATAATAAAAAGCCCGCTCTCACGGCGCTCCCGCACCTCCTCGCGAAGACGTGCGGCGAATTTGATTTTATCGTTGCTTCTGCTTGTTATCTTTTCCATAATTTACCCGAATATATTCTTGTGCGGGCGATTTTGACAAAAACCGCCCGCACAAATATTTTCATTATAACGCTGCCTTCGCTTTTTCGACAAGCGCGGTAAACGCTGCCGGATCGGCTATCGCTATCTCGGAGAGCATCTTGCGGTTGAGCGCGATATCAGCTTTTTTAAGTCCGTTGATGAATGTGGAATAATTCATTCCGTTATTCTTGCAGGCTGCGGATATTCTGGTTATCCAGAGACGGCGGAAATCACGTTTCTTCTGCTTACGTCCGATATATGCATACTGACCGGACTTCATAACCGCCTGCTTCGCAGTCTTAAAAAGCTTGCTCTTTGAGCCGTAGTAGCCCTTGGCGAGCTTGAGAACCTTATTTCTTCTTTTGCGCGTCATCATTGCGCCTTTTACACGAGCCATTATCTGTTACCTCCGTTAATTTGTGTTTGATTGACCTTATTTATAAGGTACAAGGCGCTTGATTTGCTTGCAATTCGTGGTGTCTGCGACACTGCTCTTGCGAAGATTTCTCTTGCGCTTGGTGGATTTCTTGGTAAGGATGTGTGACTTGTTGGCATGAGCACGCATGGGCTTGCCGTTTTTGGAAATCTTAAAACGTTTTTTTGCACCGGTGTGCGTTTTGATTTTAGGCATTTTATTGTCCTCCTTAAAATATAAACGTTACTTTGCGTTCTTCGGAGCCATGAACATAAGCATGGAGCGCCCCTCAAGCTTAGCGGCCTTCTCGACGGTACCGAATTCTTCACACGCTACAGCAAATTTTTCCATTATACCTTTGCCGTTTTCCGCGTGCGCCATCTCGCGCCCTCTGAAGCGAATAGACACCTTAACCTTGTCGCCGTCCGAAAGGAACTTTCTGGCGTGGTTGGCTTTGGTATCAAAATCGTGCGTGTCAATGTTAAGCGACAAGCGTATTTCTTTGATTTCCACGATTTTCTGGTTTTTTCTTGCTTCCTTTTCGCGCTTTGCCTGCTCAAAGCGGTACTTTCCGTAATCCATTATTTTGCAGACAGGCGGACTCGCCTGAGGCGCGATTTTAACCAGATCAAGGTTTTGATTTACCGCAAGTTTAAGAGCATCCTTGGCAGACATCATGCCGAGCTGCTCCCCGCTTTCTGAAATCACCCTTAATTCCTTGTCTCTTATTTCCTCATTGATTTGCATTTCTTTGTTACCTATAACCTAACACCTCCGTAAAAAATTAGCGTGGACGAACAGGTTCGCCCACGCACAATATCAAACACCTTAGGAGCACATACTGTACCCCACTGACGCTGCTATTGACCGCTGCGGACGTTGCCGCATGGGTGAGAACCTTCGTTCTGCTTTGTTGTACCGATATACTATATCAGCTAAATGTTGTTTTGTCAAGCATTTGACAAAAAGTTTTTTATTCCGCGACAACAACGGTCGTTGAAGCGTCACTCGTTGCGGTAGCAGGCTCCGCATAGGTCATAATATCAAGCTTTACGTCCTTGCGGTATTCGCCGTTTTTCATCTTTTCGGATATAACAGCCGAAACCGTATCCACAGGCTTTGTTCCGTCGTTAAAAATATCCTGTCGTTCGCAGACAAAGCCCAGTGCCGTAAGCTGTGCGTATACCTCGGCGTATGTTTTTCCCGCAAGACCATCCGGAAGCTTAACCCATTCATAGCCGGAGCTTACAACGACATCAATTTTTGAACCTCTCTGAAGCATTGTGCCGCCCGACACCGTCTGGGAAATGATGAGGCCCTGCGCTACCGTTGAGCTGTATTCAAATGTAGCGGCAAATTCAAATTTTGAAACATAGAGATTTTTTACATCAATATAGCTTCGTCCGATAAGATTCGGAACCTCCAGCTTATCATCCTCCGCCGGAACGGTGGTTGTGGTGCTGTCATCCGACGAGAACATGGATTTGATTTTTTCAAAAAAGCCCTGCTGCTCTGTAGATGTCTGCTGTTGAGGGTTCGGCTCTATTTTATCCTTAATCACCGTAAACCAGAGCGCCGTAAAAATAAGCACGCATGCCGCTGCTCCGGCGGCAAAGGCTATGATGCCGCCCTTGCTGCTTTTCTTGCGAATCGGGTTCTCGACAGGCTTATCCGAGGCTGTATCCGGCTCCGGATGGGATTGCTGAAGCTGTGAAATATAGTTGTTGCCGGCCGCCGCAGCGGCGGGAGACGCAGAAAACTCATTTCTCAGCTGCTCGACGCTTCGTGTTCTGTCCTCCGGCATTATCTGAAGGGCATTTACAAGAGCGTTTATAACATAAGCAGGAAGCTGCTCGGCAAATTTTCCGGGAATCATCAGCTTATCGTTTGTGGCTCTTTCAACCGCCTCAACCGGAGTACTGCCTATAAGCGAACGGTACAGCGTAGCGGCAAAGGCATATATATCAGTCCACGGACCCTGCTGCCCCTCAAAGCCATACTGCTCTATGGCTGCATAACCAGGGAACAGCTGCGAGGTCAGGTCGCCCTTGACTGTGCGCGCCTGCCATATGCTGAAGCCGGATATACGCATTTTCCCGTCCTTACATATTATAAGAGTGGTCGGTGAGATGCCGCGATGAATTATTCCGGCGGTATGAAGTGTACCGAGGGTTGACAGCACCGGCATAAACAGCGCACGTGCCTGCTCCCATGAAATATATCCGGTCTGACTGCGCAGCAAATAATCGCGCAGGGTTATACCGTCGAGATACTCCGAAACAGCATACGCCGTACCGTAATCCTCAACAATATCCACAACAAGCACAAGCGCCGAAAGCCCGCGCATACGCGCAAGCTTACGCCAAAGCTCAAGGAAGCTCTGGAAGCAGTCCCTGAAAGCAATTTCACAGCCCGTAAGCACCTGCAGCTCAAGCTCGCCGGGACGGCGGGCGGCAAGCGCATCGGGCAGAAATTCTCTGACCTTTACCGTGACCTTTTTCTCAAGGTCCCAGCCTATATAGGTGGCTCCGTCACCGTTGCTGTCAAGCAGCCTGCCGATAAGATACCGGTCCGCCACCACGGTACGCAACGGAAGATACGGCGGAAGCTGCGGTGAATCCGTATGGAAGCCGCAATAGGGGCACTGCTTTTCTTCACCTATATCTTTCATACACCCCATGCAAAGGGTATCGGTATATGACATGACTAAATATCACTCCAATTTCAGTCGATAGAAGGCTTTGAGTCTGTCTTTCTTGACGCGGCAACGCGAAGCTGCTTGCGTGCTCTGCGAATCTCCTCAACGCCGACGGTAAGTGCCTCATCGGCGGTTTTTACTATTTCCTCAACATACTCACCGGCGCTTGTTCTCATGTCGTTCGCCCACCTGTGAGCCTGCTCCATCATATCGTTGGCTTCCTTGCGTGCTGCCTCAAGAAGCTCGTTGGCCTCACTTCTCGCCTGCTGCATTATCTCGTTTGCGGCGTTCTTCGCGCCGATGGTTATCTCGTGCTCCTGCACAAGCGTCTTCGCCTTTTCCTCTGCCTGTGCGATAATTGCTTCGGACGAAACCGTTGCGGTATTGAGAATATCTCTGCGCTCCGAGGCAACCTTACGCGCCTGCATGATTTCGTCGGGCATATTGAGTCTTATATCCTCAATCGCGGTTTTTATCGCTTGCGCATCTATCATTACCTTGTTTGTAAGCGGAACCGGTCTTGCCTCGTCGAGTATACCGTCAATTTCGTTGAGAGTAGCTTCAATGCTCATTGTACTTCTTTCCTTTCACTGTGTTTTTATTTTACAAGCCTTTTTATTATATCATCCCGTATTTCAGCGGGAACAAATGCGGAAATATCTCCCCCGAACTCACACACCTGCTTGACTACGCTTGAGCTGAGGAACATGTTTTCGGCGGTGGTGGTCATAAAAACCGTTTCGACATCGGGGTTCAGCTTTTGGTTTGTAAGCGCCTGACGGAATTCATCCTCAAAATCCGAAACCGCGCGTAAGCCCTTGACTATTGCCACTGCGTTATGCTTTTTTGCATAATCCGCAAGCAGACCTTCATAGGAATCCACCTCTACATTGGGAAAAGAGGAGGTGCAGCGCCTTATAAATTCCACACGCTCTTCGATAGTAAAGCTGTTGTTCTTTTTACTGCTGTTACGCATAACAACTACAACTACCTTATCGAACAGCCTTGACGCGCGGCGAATTATATCTATATGACCGAGTGTTACCGGATCAAAGCTTCCGGGGCATATTGCGGTTTTCACAAGTTTTCACTCCTTCTGTAAACGGTGAGCGCCGTCTTACCGTATCTGTAGCGTTTGCCTGAAAAGCCGGGTATTTCATTCGGGAGCACCTGCGAATCCGACGTTTCACATATTATGACAGAACCCCTCGCCATATGCGGAATAAGCGCCTCAAGGGCTTTTTCCGTAAGTCCGGCATTGTAGGGCGGGTCAAGCAGTGCGATATCAAACGTTTTCGTGCAGCGCGCAAGATAGCCCACGGAATCCGAAAGCACAACCTCCGACTGCTCGGTGAAGCCGACACCGGCTATATTCTCGTTGACAACCGCAAGCGAGCTTTTGGAGGAATCAACAAACACAACACTTTCAGCCCCGCGGCTGATAGCTTCTATACCCAACTGACCAGAGCCTGCAAAAAGGTCGATACCGCGCCTTCCCTCAAGCTCAAACTGAATTATGCTGAACATTGCTTCCTTGACTATATCGGTGGTCGGACGTACATCCTCCCCAGGAAGTGTTTTCAATTTTCTGCCTCTTGCCGTACCGGTTATAACTCTCATTTGATTCCTGTATTCCTTTCCTGCGAAGACAAACACCCATTATCTGATATATTATTACACTTTTACAGCCTGTTTGTCAAGTATTTTCGGGAAACGTAAAACCGGCGTCCCCGAAAGACACCGGTTTTTAATAAGTTTAATGAATAAGCTTAAAAATTCTGAAGCTTGGTCGCTACGCGGAGAATCGTTCGAGCATCTGATGCCGTAGGCTTTTTGCCTCCCGCTATTGCACCGGCTGAATTCTGTGCCGCCGTAAGCACCTCAAGACTTGTTGCGGCACGCAGCGCAAGGCGCGCATCGGTAGCCATAACAATACCATCGCCGTTGAGGTCGCCCTTAACCGCCACGGTCACTGTATCAACAACACTTCCTCCGACAGTCAGTCTGAGTGTACAGCCCGTGCCTATAAGTGCCGAAGCTGCCATCTCTCTGCCGTTAAGGTCATACGCCTTAACCCCCACCGACGGGGAAACCTTGGCAAGGATTTCGGAAACCTTTGTTCCTGCCGGAACACCTTTGAGTACAGCGTCTGATATTACAAAATATGAGGACGTTATTTTTCTATCCGCCGGAACATTTACGCTTACAGCCACTCTCGCTGAAAATGTCAGGTATTCAACCGTGACATAAGTGGTGCCGACCTGAAGATTCGTTCCCCCTCTAACGGTGTAGTCGGCTATAACGGACGAGGTGTTGTCGGTATATGTAGCCTTGACAACCATTCCGCTCTTGTCAAAATTATCGCCCACGTTGTAGTTCGTCTTCGTCGGAGGAGTTGTGACGGATATTGAGGAAACCGTCTTTTCCACCGCCGAAATCGCAGACACCGCAGTTCCGCTCACGCTTCCCGTATAGCAATTCTGCTGCGCACTTACAACCACCTTGAGAATGGCGCCCGTATCGGCGGCAACCGGAACATAGGTCTTGGTTGTGGCGCCGTTTATCTTCGTGTCCCCTCTGTACCATTGGTAATTAAATGCCGTTATGCCCGATGGGGTTATGTTTTCGGTTTGCGCCGTAAGCGTCTTGCCTACCGCAAGTATGCCGGAAATGCTCACGGTTCCGCCGAGTGTTGCCGCCCCGACACCGAAGAAGGTCTGAGCGCTTGTAAGCTCTCCCGTATAGCCCCTGCCGTTTGCGGTAACCGACACCTTGAGCTTGTTGTTGTAATCCTCGGGAGCAACGATATATGTCTTTGAGGTTGCACCGCTTATTGCGACACTACCCCTGTACCACTGATACGCAAGCGAAGCACCAGACGGGGTAACGTTTTCCGTGTTAGCCGTCACCGTCTGACCCACAACAGGTGAAAGTCCGCTCATTGTTATTGAAACCGTTCCGCTTATCGCCGCCGCTGCAACAGTATTCGCAGTTGAGGACTCAAGGCTTCCGGTATAGCCCGTCTGATTTGCCGTTACAACAACCTTGATTGTTTTATCAAAATCGTTGGGGGTAAGCTCGTAGGATTTCGTATTCGCTCCGCTTATTGCAAGTGTACCTCTGTACCACTGATAAGAAAGCGAAATACCTGCCGGAGCAACGCCGTTAGTGTTTGCCGTAAGCGTCTGCCCTACCGTGAGAGTTCCGTTTATTGTGACAGAACCGCTTATTGTGCACGCCGCAGCTTTAGAGGTAAGTGCGCTCTCTCTGCTGCCGGTGTAACCTGTCTGTGCCGCGGTTACAACAACCTTGAGCTGCTTGCCGTAATCGGCAGCCGCNNCCGCCACTGTATAGGCGCTTGAGGAGGCCCCGCTTATCGGAGAGGTTCCTCTGTACCACTGATAGGAAAAGGTTATATTGTTCGGTGTAAGCGACGAAACATCCGCCGATATTGTCTGACCCACAGCGGGGGTTGTATCGCTCACCTTCACTGTTCCGGAGATTGCCACAGGTTCAACATGAGCCTCGGGCTCGGCCTCAAGAGCCTCACTCTGAGCGCTTGCCTTTGTAGTGGTTGTTTCCTTGACACGCTGATAGAATCTGTATGTAGTGCCCTCGGTAAGAGCCTCAAAGGTAGGGCTGTCCTGCCAGGTAATTCCGCCCCATGACGTACCGAACCAGCCGATGCTCGGCTTGGAGATTCCGTACTGGCATCCGCTTGAAGCAACGAGAGTTACGCTCGTTGCGGTTGTTGACGCAACAGCAGGTGCTGCGGGAGTTGAGGGAGTAAGCTTTGCAACGGTACCGACCGCGGAGCTTCTTACCGAGCCGCCGTAGCCGTAAACGTTTGAGAAAAGCTTATAATATTTACCCTTTACAACCACACGGATATACATTCCGATATCTGCTTCCTTGAGGTTGTAGGTGCTTGAGGTTGCGCCTTCTATTAAAGTATAGCTTCCGCTTATTTCGGAGCAGCGATACCACTGATAACGCAGACTTTCCCGTGCGTCCGCCGGCTCAACAGCAGTAATATTTGCAGTTAATGTGCGTGAAAATTCAGCAGTACCCTCTATTTTGACGCTGCCCGATATGAGCTTCTCCGGAAGAATAAGCGCCGGAGGAGTTAACGGACTCGACGCCCATACATTGTCGTAATCAAAGCCGGACATCTTTGTGCCGTTCATGCCGCTTGAGCTGAGTCCGGTTGCCGTGGCGGGAGTTTCGGAGTTGGTTGCGTGACCTATTCCGAGCGTTGCGGAATCCTTATGGAAATAGCAGTATGAGGCGCTGTAAATTTCGCCTGCCACACCGCCGACATAATTTGTATCTTCAGCCGTACCGCTTATTTTATTTCCCGAGCTGTATGAGGTCTTAACGGTGCTGCCCTGACCCACTACACCTCCGGCATAGCACGCTGCCGAGCCGTTAGCGGTGGCTTTACCCGTAATGCTTTGGTTGTTGTAGCAGTTCTCTACGGAGCCGGCATATCCGGCTATACCGCCTACATACGCCGTTGCGTTTGCGGTTTTTCCCGAAGCAGCGGCAGGGGTACAATTGGCGGTAACCGCTCCTTTATTGGCACACTCGCTCATGTAGAACCATGCACCGTAATAGCCGCAGATGCCGCCTGCATACACCTTGCCGGTATAAGAAGACATCCAGCTTCCCGTTGCGGCCGTGGGCGAAAGCGTAGCGGAAACCGCAACCGAGGTCTGGCAGCATTCTATTGAGCCGAGCAGTCCGCAATATCCGGCGATGCTGCCGGCATACAGGGTCGCTGACGAATTATTGGTGGCTGTGGCGGTGACCTTTCCCGACAGCTTCAGGTTTTTGACAGTACCGCCGAGCTTTGAAAAAAGTCCGGCATAAACGGAGGAGGACGAATTGTCGTTAACTGTAATGTTAAGTCCGCTTATGGTCTTACCGTTGCCCTCAAGCACACCGGTAAACTCGGTTGCTCCGCCTATCGGAGCCGTCCACGCGGATACACTGATATCGGCATTGAGCTTGTAGCTTGCACTCATATCGTCCGCGATATTTTTAAGCTCCGCTTCGTTATTTATGAGGATATAATCCTCGGCGCTCGCCACAATCGGGAACGCACTCAGGAGCATAAAAACGGCAAGCGCCGCCGAAAAAATTCTCTTTGCTTTAGTTGACTTGTTCATGAAGGGGGTACCTCTCTTTTTATTTTCTCTTTAATTTCCGGTTCTTGATTTCCTTGCTTCAAGGGATTCGCCTCTGTAATAGACGGTGTTTCTTGTGCTTGCTTTGGCCTTATACAGCTCTCTGTCGGCACATTGTATAAGCTCGCTTTCCATGATTCCGACATCCTCCTCCGGAAGATATGACGCAACGCCCACGCTTATAGTTAAATAATTGGAAACGTCCGTGTTCGGAACCTTTATCTCCATTTCCTCGACAGAGCGTCTGACCTTTTCCGCCATCATGAGGATATCCTCCTCCTTGGCGACGGATATACACATTACGAATTCCTCTCCGCCGTAACGGAACACAACATCCGATACACGTGAAAAGCAGCCTTCAATACATCTTGCAACCTTGACAAGGACTTCATCGCCCTCATAATGGCCGTAGGTATCGTTGTAATCCTTAAAATGGTCAATATCCGCAATGATTATTCCGCAGACCTCCTGATGCCGCTTGCAAAGCTCAAGCATTATCTTTGAGCGCTCATAGCCCGCGCGCCTGTTGAGGATTCCCGTAAGAAAGTCCTGATTTGTCTCTGTTTCAAGATGCCGAATAAGCGATATATATTGATTTTGACCGTAGTACGAAAACAAAAATCCCGCTATTGCCAGCGTACCTATGTAGAGATAATAAGTCCACTGTGCCTCCCCGACACTTGCAGCGAGCATATTCACAGCCATATATACAGCAAAAACTATGCTTGACTCAACAACCGTAAACACCGGTGCTATTATGAATACACCGCAGAATATCAGGCTGTAAAGCGGCTGACCGGTAGAGACAACGTCTATATAGTAAAAAGGATACATCCCGGCGCACAGCAAAATCCAGAACGCCATATAAAAGCCCTTGAGAAATCTGTTTGATGCCTTTATGTTCTCTAACACGATTTTAACCATGAACATAAAGATTACACATATTGCTATTACGAGCACACAGCCTATGTAAAGGTACTCATAAGAGCTGAAGCGATTGTCAAGCAAGCCGACGAACTGGAAAAGTATTGCGCAAAACGAAACAACGGATATACGCTCAACATTCAAGGTGACTATTGAATCGTGAAACCCCCTGTAAAGCCGCTTGCGAAGCATAAGCTTTTTAAAAAGGTCTATATCAATCCCCCGCTTTCTGTCCGGCAGTTTGAGCCGCCGTAAAATTACCCACGTTTATTATACTACAAACAAAAGAGTTATGCAATATTTATGTTCGGGAATTTTGTGTGAATTTTATGTAATTTTTGCGCGAAAAAGGGTTTACATTTTTTCCGGTCTGTTATATAATATAAAAAATATGACTGTTTTTATATTTTATTGAGAGAGGAGCTACACAAATGAACATTTTAGCCGGTGTTGAGGTGGGATTCATAGGCGTCATAGTTCTTGCGGTTCTCTTCTTTTATTCAAAGCACACTCAAAAAAGCTCCGGAAGCTTCCTTATGGATCAGCGGCTTTTCCAGATAATGCTGATTACCAACGCCGCAATGCTTGTTTTTGATATGGCCATGCTCGTTCTCAACGGGCAAAGCTTCCTGTTTGCAAGACAGCTTAACATTACCGCAACCTTTATGTTTTTTCTCGTCAATCCGGTTCTCCCTCTTGTTTGGATACTGTATGCGGATTACAGCATATACGCATCTGAGGCGCACATAAAAAAGATGATTTGGCTTTATTCCGTTCCTCTTGCTGTTCATTCCGTTTTATGCGTATTAAGCCTTTTCAACGGCTTTTTCTTCCGTATCTCTCCGGATAATTTGTATTCACGCGGACCGTTTCAAACGTATATACTCTCTCCACTTATTTGCTTTTCCTATCTGATAATCCCGGTTGTAATGATGCTGTTTTACCGAAAAAGCCTTGCTGATTCCTCGGATTCGCTTAATTCCTATTACGCGCTTCTTCTGTTCCCGCTCCCCCCGCTCATAGGCGGAATTATTCAGATAATCTACCCTCCGGTCGCGTTGGTATGGATGTGTACGGTGCTGTCAATACTCATTCTTTTCATCAATGTACAGAATGCAAAAATACTCACCGACCACCTTACGGGACTTTACAACCGCAGACAGCTTGAGGCACATATCGACTGGAAGCTGAAAAAGATAACGCCTCCGGTTAAGCTTGTCGGAATAATGCTCGACATAAACAGATTCAAATCAATAAATGACACCTTCGGGCATGACGTCGGTGACCGCGCAATCGAACAGGCGGGTGATATACTCCGCAACAGTCTGCGCAGGGGTGACTTTGTGGCTCGCTACGGAGGCGATGAATTTGTTATCGTTCTTGAGGTAACCGATATAGAGAAAATCACGAGAATCATTGAACGGATAAAAAACAACTGCGCCGTAATAAATTCCGCCGAGGATGCACTGTACAAAATAAATTTCAGCATCGGCTGCAAGGCATATGACGGCAGCGAGAAGGTGACGCTGCGTGAGTTTCTCACCGATATAGACAGGGAAATGTACCTCGATAAAAAGCGCTCCTATGAGGAAGAGAACACCTCAAATCCGGCGTAACATACCGGAGCAACAATAAAAAAGCAATGCGTCTGCGGTACTTTCAACCGCACAAAACGCATTGCTTTTATTTTTTTGCTTTAAATTTCCGAAATTGCCTCCGCAACATATTCCGCATAGCTCAGCTGCCTGACACCGGCAACCGTAACACTGCACTTTGAGACAGGCACAAGTATTTTGCGAGCCTTGCTCTCCCCTACAGCTCTTGCCATCGCCGGAGTTATTTCGCCGAGCATGGCATTTGCACTCAAAAGTCCGAGAGGACCCATTATGACATCGCATTCGGCACAGCAGACAATTACAGGATTTTCCCCGGTGGCACCTGCGTCCGCACCCGCCTTGAGCATGGCAGCTGTTGCGATGCTGTTCGTACCTACCGCAGTCACCCTGCAATCCGGGCGTGTTTTTTTTATCTCCTGTGTCAGAAGCTTACCCAAACTTCCGCCCTGACCGTCAATCACAAGTATGTTCAATTATTCCGACTCCTTTTCATCCTCGGCGTTTTCGGGAAGAAGGTTGAGAACCTTCCATGCGTTCTTTGTTTCGTCCTTTACAAGATAGAGCGCAACGTCGGCAACCTGAAGCAGCTCCTTATAAGAGGTTGAAATATCCGGCATATATGCAACACCTATGCTTGCCGTAACCGCAGGAGTATATTTTCCTTTAAATTTTTCCTCTATTGATGAACGGACACGCTCGACGCGCTGCTCGACCGTTTCCTGATTGTCCACCCACTTCATGAACACAACAAATTCGTCTCCGCCTATTCGTCCCACAACATCCGTGTCCCTGAAGTTTGATTTAAGAAGCTGAGCAACCTCCTTGAGCACAGCATCGCCCTCAAGGTGTCCGTAGGTGTCGTTGACCTGCTTGAAATTATCAAGGTCGAGAATCACCAGCGCGGATGAATGCTTATTCATCTGAAGGTCAAGATATGCGTTCACATCCTCCTGAAGGAAGGAGCGGTTGTATATTCCGGTAAGCATATCTGTCTGTGATTTTCTCAGCAGCTGCGCCTGTTGAAGCTTCCGGTCGGTTATGTCGAGGATAACGCTTATATTTATGGGGTCGCCGTTGTCATCGGTGGACTTCCTGCCCTTCTCCATAACCCATATAATGCTGTCGTCGCTCTTTTTAACCTTGTACTCAAGCTCATAATAATCGCCGTTTGCAAGCTGCTCCTCGTAGCGCTTTTTCGACTCCTCGCAGTCATCCGGCATCACGAGGTTAACGAGCTTTCCCTTGTATTTTGAAGCAAACTCCTCCGCGGTATAACCGAGAAAGTCAAGAAGGCTTTCACCGACGTAAAGTATCGGGCGCTCTGTCTCAACCCGCGAAATAGCGGTGCCTCCGGCGATACTCGAGGTTATAAGCGATGAGAAATACTGCTGGCGCAGCATGTCTCGCTCCTGCTCCACCTGCTTGTCAATATTGGTGTAGAACGCGTAATAAACCGCGTGCTCCCCGTACATCTCACCTGTAAGACTTGCATCCATACGAACCCACATTACGGAGCCGTCTTTTTTTACAACACGGCAGCGGTTTGAAAAAACCTCGCCCGGAACCGAAGAGAAGCGCAACCCTTCAAGGTCCTTCGGAAAAATCATGCCTTTTGCGCTGTCGCCGAAATTACTCTTAAACTCCTCGGCGGTATAGCCTGTGATTTCATAAAAGTTTTCATTGGCAAAAATAAGGGTGTGGTTTTCATCATCAACAAACTTTGCAACACCAATTATTATGGTATGATAAAATTCCTCCAGCTCGCTGTTCTTGCTTTTCAGCTCGTCAACGCTTTCCTCAAGCTGCTTCTGGAGCTTTACTATATGGGTTATATCGGTCAGAACTCCGTGATAAAGCGGGTAACCTTCATCGTCGCGGCCTATGCATGAGGCATCAATCTGCACCCAAACATCACCCTTGGTAGGAGTTCGGTCACGGAAGGTATAGGATATTTGCTCCTCAGCCTGTGCAAGAGAATAGAAATTACCGAAAAATGCTTTGCGCTGTTCAGGTGGGATTCTCGGGAAAAGACTGGTTTTGTACTCATCCGGCGAGGAGGTAAAATACTCATAAAATTTATTACTTGCTTCTATAAGCTCAACATTGTCCGGCAATATACGGCAACGCGCGACAAAGCCCTGCATATTCTGCTGTGTAGCATCGAGCAAGGTTTTCAACTGCATCTCTATTTTTTTCTGTTCATCTATAATGCGTACGAAAATGATGGCTCTGACATCGTTTCTCTGCACATCCTCAACACGCATTACCCGAAAGGATGCCCACCTGTAAACGCCGTCGTCGCCTCTCTGGCGAAACTCCTCATATACCTCTTTTTTGCCCTTTTCAAATGCCCCCAAAAGCGACCGGCGCGTAAAACGCTCGCCGAAAAAGAACTGCTGGTCCGACTGTATTGTCGGTAATACACGCTCAATAAGCTCATCGTAGCTGCCCGAGTCATGGTTTATATCCTGAAGCATGTAATCTTTATATTGTATGTAATTGTAGGTGTTTTCGCTGAGATTTACGGACAGACAAAGCGGATAAACCTTTGCCAGTGCCTCATACATATAGTTTTTGTCGTTCTGAGCAACAATCTCCTGCTCGGAAGCGATATGCTTTGAAAAGACGAAAAGGTATGCGGGAATACTGTCATCCCACATGATTTTTGAGATTGTAACGTCTGCAGGCGAAGCAATCGGTGAAGAAAAACTGACAAATTTGCCGCACTCCGCCTCGTCCGTTCCGGTAAGCGGACATCTGTCACAGCAGCGGCAGCCGAATATTTCTTCGCACAGCGCCCCCTGATGTAAAGACGGAACCGCAGAGACGGCAAAGCTGTTGAAAAACAAAATTTTGTGTTCTCTTTCGGAAACTACAAAAATTCCGGTATCCGGAAGGCTGTCAAAAAGTGAAAAAATATTATTTTTCATACGTGCCACCCCTTTTATGTATAATTTCGCCAAATTATTCACGAAACTTGTTCGTTTTAGTGTCGAAATTTACCTGTTTTGTATATCTTAGCATATATGTTAGTGTTTTTCAATACATATTTTTAAATTTTTTTGCATAATTAGTAATTATTTTTTCATCGTCACAAAACACAATTTTTTTCGTAGTATTTTACATTTTTCCTGAATTTTTACCAAATTTCGTAAAAAAATTTTTTGGTACTTGCGGATTATAAAACAATATGCTATACTCATTATGTGAGTTAGTTAGAACTAAGTTTTGGGTGGGAGAGGGAAGCTATCAGGCGGCAAGCCTGTGTCTCCCAAGCACAAAACGCGGTTGGCCTTTTCAGATGAAATGCGGTTTCATCCGAAAGCAGTGTGAGGGCTTTGCCGCTGCGAAAGGAAGAGCACAAATATGACGGTTGATGAACTGAAGGTCGGCGAAAGTGCCGTAATAACGGAGGTCGGCGGCAGCGGAGCGCTACGAAGGCATCTGCTTGACATGGGGCTTATCCCCCGAACTGAAATCTATATAAGACGCATAGCACCTATGAAGGACCCGATAGAGCTTACACTGCGAGGCTACGAGCTTACCATAAGACTTGAGGACGCCGCAAAAATAAAGGTCAGAAAGGCGGATGGCAATGAATAAAATCGTCTTTGCTCTCGCGGGAAATCAAAATTGCGGAAAAACCACACTTTTCAACCAGCTCACCGGCTCGAATCAGCATGTCGGAAATTTTCCCGGTGTAACAGTTGAGCAAAAAAGCGGCATAATAAAGGGTCATGACGAGGCAACGGTGGTTGACCTTCCGGGAATATACTCCCTATCACCGTATACAAATGAAGAAATCGTAACCCGCGACTTTCTTGTTGATGAGAAACCCGACGGTATTATAAATATAGTTGACGCAACCAATATAGAACGTAATTTTTACCTGACCATGCAGCTGCTGGAGCTTAAAATACCGATGGTTGTTGCGCTGAATATGATGGACGAGATGCGAACAAACGGTGCGACCGTAGACATTGACAAGCTCAGTGAGGAGCTCGGTGTTACGGTAATCCCGATAAGCGCGAGCAAAAATGAGGGAATTGCAGAGCTTATACAGGCGGCAATCGACACCGTAAAGACCTCCACCCTCCCCGGCAAGGTTGACTTTTGCTCCGGCGCCGTCCACAGAGCCATTCATGCTGTATCGCATCTTATTGAGGACCACGCGGAAAGACTCGGTGTACCCAGCCGCTTCGCGGCGACAAAGCTGCTTGAGGGCGACGAACCGATGCAGAAGCGTCTGGGGCTTAGCAAAAACGAGTGTGAGACAATAGAGCACAGTGTCGAGGAAATGGAAAACGATGTAGGACTTGACCGTGAGGCGGCTCTTGCGGATATGCGCTATACATTTATAGAAGGGCTGTGCTCACGCACCGTTGTAAAGGGCGCACAGAGCAAGGAGCACCTTCGCAGCATAAAGATTGACAACATACTCACCCATAAATATCTCGGAATCCCTATCTTTCTGGGCATAATGGCTCTGGTTTTCTGGGTCACATTCGGTGCCGTCGGAAGCTTTCTTTCCGACCTGCTCAGCTCAGGAATAGACGCTCTGACCGACATCGTGAGCACAGCGCTTACAAACTACGGCATAAACCCGGTTGTTCATTCGCTTGTTGTTGACGGCATATTTGCCGGCGTGGGCAGCGTACTCAGCTTTATGCCGATGATAGTTGTGCTTTTCTTCTTCCTGTCCATACTTGAGGACACCGGATACATGGCGCGTGTAGCCTTCGTCATGGATAAGCTGCTCCGCAAAATCGGGCTTTCCGGCAAAAGCTTTGTTCCTATGCTTATCGGCTTCGGGTGCAGCGTGCCTGCGATTATGTCCTCGCGCACACTTTCAAGCAACCGTGACCGCAAAATGACAATACTTCTCACACCCTTTATGTCATGCAGCGCAAAGGTTCCGATATATGCGATGTTTGCGGCGGCATTCTTCCCCAAGCGTCAGGCGCTTGTGATGATGGGGCTTTATCTTTTCGGAATACTCACCGCAATCATCTGCGGTCTGATTTTCAAGGGGACTCTTTTCCGAGGCAAGCCTATCCCCTTTGTTATGGAGCTTCCGAATTACAGACTTCCGACCTTAAAAAGCGTACTGCTGCTGATGTGGGAAAAGGCAAAGGATTTTATAGTAAAGGCATTCACAATAATATTTGCCGCCACCGTTATTATATGGTTCCTGCGCACCTTTGACCTCAAGCTCAACGTAGTAAGCGATGCTTCAAACTCGATCCTCGCTTTAATAGGCTCGCTTATCGCGCCTATATTCAAGCCGCTCGGATTCGGTGACTGGCGGATTTCAACAGCTCTGATAACGGGCTTTACGGCAAAAGAGGCTGTAATAAGCACCCTTGCGGTGCTCACCGGAACCTCGCTTTCAACACTTTCCGAGACACTCGGAGCTTATTTCACAAGCATAACAGCGATATCCTTCCTCGTTTTCACTTTATTATATACTCCGTGCGTAGCCGCCGTGGCAGCGGTAAAGCGCGAGCTCGGAAGCAGAATACAATCAATCGGAGTAATGATTTTCCAAACCGCTCTCGCATGGATATGCGCCTTTGCGGTATATAATATAATAAAGCTTTTCTGATTATTTGAGGTGAAACGCATGGGTCCTCTTGATTACATTATTATTGCCGCCGTAATTGCGGCTTTCGTTGCCGCTGTGGTATATATGCGCCGGCACAAGGGATGCTCATGCTCCTCCGGGTGTAACGGCTGCTGTGAGAGCTGCGCACACAAATGTGATAACAAGGATATGAAATAGAGATTATTCAATCCCGCCAGGCTTTGACGGTGAGTATTTGTTTCATGCAATCTTTCGTACAAAAAAACAAAGGCAACCACTCAACAGGGGGGTTGCCTTTCAGTATTTATTTTGCTGCGCTTAACGTTATCTTACGGTTGCAACGAGGTCATTGAACTTGCCGACAATCGTTGAAGCTGCGTTCTGACCCATGGATACGAGCAGGCACCATGTGTCGCCCTTGAGCGAGTCGTTCTTCGGGTCGTACTGATAGCCTGCCATTACATAGTAGTTGTCAGGCTCAAGATAACCGATAGCGTCATTCTGAAGGTCGAACACTATGAGGTTGTCGCCGTGTGTATCTCTCAGGCACTCATAGGGGAAGCCTTCAAGTGCGGGGTCACCGAGAACAAGCTCGTTGAAGGTCTCACCGGGGCAAAGGAACACTTTAAGTGCGTTTCCGAGCTCCATATAACCGAGCTCTGTAACGGTATAATACGTTTCCGTCTTATAGTCCTTAATAACAAAGTTGGAGGCAAGACCGGTCTCGGTGAGAACCTCGGCAACATTGTTTTCAATCTCCATCATGAACTGGTCGTGCTTGATGTTGAGGAAGGGCTCGACTGCAACCTCTTCAACAGGCTGCCAATCCGCATACCAGATTGTATAATCCTCACCGCCGGAATAGGTTGCCACGCCGAGGAGGTCGCCTGTTTCGGTGTTGAGAGCTTCGCACTCAGCCTGAGTCATCGTCATGCCCAGAGCGATATAACCCAGCTCATAGCCGTAACGCATTGCTCCGCCGTGCGCATCGGTGTCAAGTCCGTCATTGCTGTTTCCTCTTGAGGAGGAAACCGTACCGACATCACCCTGGATATATATGAAGTTGTAGCCGGCTCTGTTGGCAACCTTCTCCATATAGTAAACAAAGTCCGCGGAAATCTTGGTATCAAGCTCGGTGCCGTCCTCAGTTTCGTTTACCCAGTCATAGCTGGAGGATTCAGGATGGCAGCCGAAGTTGGAGATGAGTGTGGGTGTTGCACTTGCATCGCGCGGAACAAACTCAAGGCGATACATAGTGGGGTCGAAGCAATAGGGAGGAGTTCTGTCGAAGGTGTAGCCGGTAATATCCGCCGAAGCGTAATAAAGGTCACCCTTCTTGAGGTCCGCAAATGCTTCCTTTATGGATTTGGCGGTGCTGTCAACAACAGTCGCGAGGAAATCCTCGTCAACGCCGTGCTTGGCTGTGCCGCCTGTGATGTTGGGGCTGAACATATTTGAACCTATTGTTGAAAGAGGAGCCGTCCATACGCCCTGTGAGTCAATACCGCTGTGGGTATGAGTTGCGGAAACGTTGATGCTCACGATGTTGTTTTCCTTCGCAAACTTCTCAACCTTCGCCCTTACCTTGCGGATGTCGGTGTTGGATATACCGATGCAGTCGATAACGCAGAATGCCGCGCTTCCTCTGCCGGTTCCGTCGTTGAGGATTATTGTGCGAACCTTTATATCCTCTTTTACGCCGTCCTCATCGGAGTATATTTCGGTTGAATACCACCACGGAACATAGCTGCCTCTGGCGTATTTCATGCTCTCCTTGCCGAAATCCTCGGGAAGAATAGATTCGGAAGCATAGCCGAGACTCCAAACCGCGCCGGACTGAGCTGCATCAACAAAGGTTTCCATTCCTGCATAGAAGTCCTCATACTCATCGAGGTCGAAGTTCTTCATGTTGGTAACGTCCGCGTTATCGGGCATGAAGTAGCTGATAGCATTAAGAAGAATTTTGTTGAGCAGGAAGTTACTGATTTTGTTGATAATCTGTGCGATTGATGCCTTGTCGCCGAGGCTTCCCAAATCGAGAGCAGAGCTCTCCACCTTGGGATTAACGGGCTGAGCTGCAGATGCTGCGGGCATTGCCAAAGAGAAAAGTACCGCAAAGCAAACTGCAATTGCGCATAAAGACAGCAATTTCTTTTTCATTGGATGTCTCTCCTTTTAATGTTTTAGTATACTCATGAGAAAATCATACTATTTTATCCGTAATTTGTCAAGAAGATGTTTAAAGTAAAAGAAGAAAGTGCAAAAATTTTGTGAAGTTTACCGTATTTTTCACTTATTTGCCGTCAACTACCTTCTTATACGGAGCTATCATGCCCTCATTCATTTTGTTGCCGATTTTCGCCTTGATTTTCGGGTTTGTAATCATGCCTCCGACAAGCTTCATTTTCAGCACCGTGCCCAATTGCTTCTGCGGAAAGTCATATATACCGTGCTCTTTATAGAATTTGTGGTCCGCCTTCATCATTCCGCGCATCAGGTATATTAAATCCCTGAATATTTTCATGCCGCCTACGCCTAAGAAATTCTGCGGCAGCACAAGAGCATTATCGAGCGCATAGCAAAGCTTATCGGAAAGCGCGCGGATTCCGTCCCCGTCCGTTGCAACACCGGCAAGGAAGTTGTGTCCTACCTCACAGCGTCCCTCAACTATCATTCGCAGATTGCCCTCGCCGGCATAATCCCCGTTGACTATGTAGCCCATCGGCATACCCATTGTTACGGTGCGGTGGCCGTTGCAGAACTGCCTGTCATCATAACGCTTGAAGGATGCGCCCATGCTGTGGTCTTTTACGGTGAAGGCAAAGACTATCGCGCTCGCGGTCTGTATCTGCTCACGAAGGAAGGTGTCAAAGCCGTCCTTGTATATGCATTTGCCGTCCCCCGCACAGTTGAAGCAGCCGAGGCAACCGCCGGAAAACGGATATTCGGCAATATTTATCACGCGCGTTTCATGCGGATAAACCGCCCGGAAATCCTTTATCATGTTATCGAGACTGACATCATTCTGTTCAAGATTTGTCACTATTACCGTGGGGAAGCTGCCGTCCTTGGAGGTCTGAGAAAAAGATGCGGAATATTCGGCTGTGACCGCTTTACTTGTGTTCGGCGCAGTCTCATATATGTCATTGGACGCACAAAAAAGAACATATTTCCAGAACGAAAGCGCATCCTTTTGCCCCTCCGGCTTGAGCAAATCGTCCATGTCGGCACTGAGTCCGCCGATGTATTTCAAGCCGATATCAAAGCAGTTTTCCTGAATATATCTGTGCGCTGTAACATCAAAAAAATGCTTTGAGGTGCTCAGCTGCGCGGCAAATTTTCCGGACAGGTCGAGACTCTTCTCCTCCTTGAGCAATTCTATAAAGCGATGAAGCTGATAAGGGGCGATGAAGGTGTAAACCGGGTATGAAAACAACAGCACATCCGCCCCCGAAATCGCCCTGAGCGCTTCGCTCATATCTTTTTCATAAGCTCTGATTTTCTGCCCCACATGAAGTATTTCAAATTCACAGTCCGGGAACTTTTTTTCAAGATACAGCACCGTCTGAAGTGTTATGCTGTACTTTCCCTTAGGCGAACCGTTAAGCACACATATTTTCATCGTTTTTTCTCCTTGGCGCGTTTATCGTTAATTATTTTCATGTGGCTCTCATCTATAAGCTCCACACCGTTTTCTCTCGCCCAGTCCACACATCCCTGAAGTGCTGTCTTCAGGAACACGCGCGGGATTTTTGTCATCATCGCACACGCGCCCTCTGTAAATTTGATTTTATCGTCAATGCGGTTCGCCGCATACATCACAGACTGGAGGTCGGCCTCCTTGGCGGCGGGAATTTTCGCGGCTATCGGGCGTTTAAAACGAGTGTACCAGAAGTTTGTGCTGTCGCGATAACCGTAATCAACCGGAACGCGCGGAAACGCCGATGCCTTCACACCGTTGACTATGGCGTTATAATATTTCTCCTTCATTAGTATTTTGTCGATTTTGAGAATAAAATGACATCCGAATTTACTTGTTATGCCGTTAAAATCATGATACGGCGGCTCTATTCCGTCAAGCAAGCCGACCCTCTCCCGGTCTTCGGACGCGTTCT